>ENA-OUQF01001703-OUQF01001703.1-human-gut-metagenome-genome-assembly--contig:-NODE-1703-length-12560-cov-33.555858_pt1 | contig 12560 bp, 8 predicted proteins | sample MGYA00237947_ERZ548826 | MGnify/ENA primary metagenome ERZ548826 (study PRJEB26490, sample SAMN05194701) | human gut metagenome | biome: terrestrial biome; feature: human-associated habitat; material... | reverse complement strand
GAGCCAAAAATCCAGGCTGGGGCTTCTTGCCAAATTGTGCGGTGTTGCCCTAATTGGTATTCCGAATACCGCGCCTGACTCCTCCGGCGCACGCTCAGCGGCGGGGGGTGAGCTTCCAGGAGAGGGGCGGGGGAGGGGGCGCGCTGGGGTCGATCCGGTGCAGCAGGGCGGCAATGGCGGCGGCGGGCAGGGCGGGGCAGGACAGGCTGGTGAGGGCGGCGGCGGGGGCCAGATAGCTGTTGTCGTAGCTGACCAGGCTGCATTTTTCCTGCCGGGCCTGCAAAAAGCGGCGCAGGCGGAAGCCGATCTCATCGTTGAAGCACACGGCGGCGGTGCAGTCACCGGGCAGCTCCTCCCGGAAGCGCCGCAGCAGCCCCTCGGTTCCCTCCAGCAGGCGCAGGCGGTCCGCCTCGCCGTACCACAGGCATTGAGCGGGATCAAAATCCAGCCCCGCCTCCCGCGCGGCCCGGAGCAGGCCCCGGAACCGCCGGATGCCCCTGGAATCGTCCCATTTCAGGATGGCGGCAAAGCGGCGGTGGCCCTGGGCGGCCAGATGGGCGACGAGAAGCTCTGCCCCCGCTTCCTCGTCCGGCGCGACACAGGGGAGGTCCGGGCGATAGCTGCCCCCCAGAAATACCAGGGGGATGCCTGCTTCGCCCAGGGCGCTGAGCGGTTCATCATGGAAGCAGCCCAGCACATCCGTGATCGGTTCCAGCAGGACCCCGGCGGGGCGCTGGCGGAGCAGGGCGCGCAGCTGCTCCGCCTCCCGCTCCCGGCTGCCCCGGGTCTCCAGGCAGTCCAGGCCGTAGCCCGCCGCCTGGGCGGCGGCCCGGGCCTGCTTGATAAAGGCCGGGGCGGTGTATTCCTCCCGGTCAGCCAGGAGCAGGGCCAGCCGACGGCTGGGCAGGGCGGCGCTTTTGGCGGGATAGGAGCCGCTGCCCTGGCGGCGGACGATCAGCCCCTGACGCTCCAGCAGAGCCAGGGCGGAGCGGACGGTCTGGCGGCTGCAAGCGTACTGGGCGCACAGCTGCGCCTCGGTGGGCAGCCGGGTGCCCGCGTCCCGGCCGCCCAGGGTCAGGGCGATCTCCCGGGCGATGCGCTGATATTTTGCACTCACGGCATTTGCCTCCTTGCTGCGAAAAAATTGATTTTGAAGCGGTTTTCTGCGTAAATAAACAGACCGCGGGAAGACGCAAAGGGTGAAAAACTTTCTTTTATCCGGGCGGCAGTATAAAAAATCACCCTGTTTTTTCCCGCCTTGCGGCAGATTGCTTTGGGCGAAACGGGGCGGCGCGGCGGACAAATCGGAAAATTCTCTCCTGATAATCATAAGATATTCCACAAAAAGAAGTCAATGGGCAGAGATGCCAAAAATTTGTATTCTTTTTTGTTCTGCCCTCTGAAATTTGTATTTATTTAGAATCATGGTTTTGTGTTTTGGGGTGTTCAATGCGTTGACGGGGCGAAAATTATGTGCTTTTATATAGGCACAAGCCCGCACGAACGCGGACGAAAAAATTTTTGGAAAGAGGTACACACTATGAGAAAGCTTCTGGCAATCGCCCTGGCGCTGTGCATGGTCCTGTCCATCGCCTGCTTCGCCTCCGCAGAGTCCGACGACCTGATCAAGGTCGGCATCATCAACAACGACCCCACTGAGTCCGGCTACCGCGCCGCCAACGTGGCCGACATGGAAAAGGTTTTCTGTGAAGAGAACGGCTACGACGCCCAGTTCTTCTACTCCCTGAAGAACGAGGAGCAGATCGCTCAGGCCAAGAAGTTCATCTCCGATGAAGTTGACTACCTGCTGCTGTCCGCCGCCGCCACCACCGGCTGGGACTCCGTGCTGAAGGAAGCCGAGGACGCCGGCATCACCGTCATCCTGTTCGACCGCACCATCGACGCCGACGAGAGCCTGTACGCTGCCTCTGTGGTCTCCGACATGGCCAAGGAAGGCGAGACCGCTGTTGCCTGGCTGGCTGAGCAGGGCCTGGACGAGTACAACGTGATCCACATTCAGGGCGTTATGGGTTCCGCCGCTCAGGTGGGCCGCTCCGGCGCTCTGGACACCCAGGTGGAAGAGAACGACAACTGGAAGATCGTGATCCAGCAGACCGGCAACTGGAGCGCTGACGAGGCCAAGCAGATCGTGGAGTCCGTCATCAACTCCGGCGAGAAGTTCAACGTCATCTACGCTGAGAACGACAACATGGCGCAGGGCGCCGTGGCCGCTCTGGACGCTGCCGGCATCACCCACGGCGTTGACGGCGATGTGATCGTCATGGGCTTCGACTGCAACAAGTGGGCGCTGCAGGAGCTGCTGGACGGCAACTGGAACTACGACGGCCAGTGCAACCCCTTCCAGGCTGAGACCATTTCCGGCATCATCGAGAAGCTGGAAGCCGGCGAAGAGCTGGAAGAGAAGGTCGTGATCCTGGAGGAGAAGGGCTTCGACGCCGCCACCATCACCGCCGAGGACGTTGAGACCTACGGCATCTAAGCGATAAAAAGAATCCCCTGATTAGATAATATGCCGGGTACGCGGTACGGAATATTGGCGCATGTCCTGTATCCGCACCGCGTACCTTTCACTTTTGGGTTCAAGTGCCGACCGGCCTCTTGAGCCAATGACGGAGGCTAGACAATGCAAGAAGGCGCAGTGTTGGAAATGCGCGGCATTTCCAAATTCTTTCCCGGCGTCAAGGCGCTGCAAAATGTGGACTTCACCCTGAGGAAGGGTGAAATTCATGCGCTGATGGGTGAAAACGGCGCGGGAAAATCCACCCTGATCAAGGTGCTCACCGGCGTATATGAAAAGGACGCCGGAGAAATTCATATCGCGGGCCACGACGGCCCGGTATCCATCCGCCGCCCCCAGGACGCCCAGAGGTGCGGCATCTCCACGGTTTACCAGGAAATTACCCTCTGCCCCAACCTGACGGTGGCGGAGAATATGTATATCGCCCGTACCCCCGGCAGCTTCACCAGCTGGAAGAAGATGAACTCCGGCGCGAAGAAGCTGCTGGACGATCTGGGCATCCCCGCCGAGCCGAACCGCCAGCTGGGCGACTACTCCATCGCGGTGCAGCAGATGGTGGCCATCGCCCGGGCGGTGGACATGGACTGCAAGGTGCTGATCCTGGACGAGCCCACCTCCTCCCTGGATGAGCAGGAGGTGGAGAAGCTCTTCCGGCTGATGCGGGACCTGAAGGCCAAGGGCGTGGGCATCATCTTTGTCACCCACTTCCTGGACCAGGTGTATGAGGTCTGCGACCGCATCACCGTCCTGCGGGACGGCCAGCTGGTGGGCGAGTACGCCATTGAGAACCTGCCCCGGGTCCAGCTGGTGTCCAAGATGCTGGGCAAGGAGCTGGACGACATGGCATCCATCAAGGATGAGAGCGCTGCCGTGACCGGCAGCCTGGGCACCCCCGTGCTGGAGGCCAAGGGCCTTTCCAGCAGCGACGCGGTGTATCCCTTTGATTTCGCCATCCACCAGGGCGAGGTCAACGGCTTCACCGGCCTGCTGGGCTCCGGCCGCAGCGAATGCGTCCGCGCCATCTTCGGCGCTGATCACGTCACCGGCGGCCATGTGAAGATGAACGGCAAGGACGTGAAGATCAAAAAGCCCCGGGACGCCATGAAGCTCGGCATCGGCTACCTGCCGGAGGACCGCAAGCGCGACGGCATCGTGGGCGACCTGTCCGTGCGTGACAACATTATCCTGGCCTTCCAGGTGCTGCAGGGCCCCTTCAAGCCCATTTCCAGGGCCCAGGCGGAGAAGTACGCCGACGAGTACATCAAGCTCCTGGAGATCAAGACCGCTTCCTCCTCCACGCCCATCAACCAGCTCTCCGGCGGCAACCAGCAGAAGGTGATCCTGGCCCGCTGGCTGCTGACCGATCCCCAGTATCTGATCCTGGACGAGCCCACCCGGGGCATCGACATCGGCACCAAGACGGAAATCCAGAAGCTGGTGCTGAAGCTGGCCACCGAGGGCAAGAGCTGCACCTTCATCTCCTCGGAGATCGACGAGATGCTGCGCACCTGCTCCCGCCTGGTGGTCATGCGGGACCGGCACGTGGTGGGCGAGCTCACCGGGGACGACCTGAACCAGAACAAGATCATGGAAACCATTGCAGGAGGGGAACGCTGATATGGCAAGCAAGACACAACGGCTGAAAGCGCCGGAAAAGAAGACCCTTGGCTCCCGGCTGAGCTGGCTGGTGCATCAGCAGCTCTTTATCCCCCTGGCGGCGCTGGCGCTGCTGATCATCTTCAACCTGATCGGCGACAGCTCCTTCTTCTCCATCTACATCCGCACCAACAACAGCGGCTATAAGGTGCTGGGCGGCAACATCATTTCCGTTATCAACGACGGCTCGGAGCTGGCCATCCTGGCCATCGGCATGACCCTGGTCACCGCCGCCTCCGGCGGACAGGATATCTCCGTGGGCGCGAACATGGCCATCGCCGGTTCCGTCATCATGCGCATCCTGTGCGGCAGCGAGTCCGTGGCCAATCAGGCCCAGAACCCGGTGCTCCTGGCCTTCCTGGCCGCCTGCGGCGTGTGCATGCTCTTCGGCGCGTTCAACGGCATCCTGGTGGCGTATCTGAAATTGCAACCCATGGTGGCGACGCTGATCCTCTTCACCGCCGGGCGCTCCATCGCCTCCTGGATCAACCACGCCCAGCCCATGAACCTGAAGGACCCGGTGCTCAGCTACTTCGGCACCTACATCCCCGGCGTGCCCATTCCCACCCCGGTGTTCATCGCCGTGGCCTGCATGATCGTGGCGGCCCTGGCCCTGAAATTCACCACCATCGGGCTGTACTCCCAGTCCGTGGGCATCAACGCCAGCTCCTCCCGGCTCAACGGCATCAACCCCGCCTTCATCAAGTTCCTCACCTATGTGATCCTGGGCCTGTGCGTGGCGGTGGCTGGCTTCGTAAAGGTCAGCCGGGTATCCACCATCAACTATTCCAACTTCGCCATCGATATCGAAATGGACGCCATTCTGGCGGTGGCCCTGGGCGGCAACGCCCTCAGCGGCGGTAAGTTCAGCATGCCAGCCTCCATCCTGGGCGCTTATACCATCCAGTTCCTGACCACCACCCTGTATAAATACAAGGTGCCCTCCACCGCCCTGCCCGCCTACAAGGCCGTGGTGGTGGTGATCCTGGTGATCATCAGCGCGCCCACCTTCCAGACCAAGGCCACGAAGGCGTGGAAAAAGCTCACTGCCAAGAAAAGCGGCAGCGTAAAGGAGGCGGTATAAATGAGCACCAAAGTGGTTCAGAAAAACGGGCGGCTGCAAAAGCGCTTCGTTATGTCCGACAGCAATCTGCTGCTGACCATCACCATCGTGGTATTCTTCGTCATGTACGCCGCCGCCATCGCCTTCCTCGGTTCCGGCTTCCGCAAGCCCAATTCCTTCTGCAACATCCTCAATGAGAACGCGGGCATGATCATCCTGTCCTGCGGCATGAGCATCGTCATGATCACCGGGGGCATCGATATCTCCGTGGGCATGATGACCGCGCTGATCACCATGACCTGCGCCGTGAACCTGGATATGCACGGAGGCAATATCTTCACCGCTCTGCTGATCTCCCTGGGCGTCGGCGTCGCTTTCGGCCTGGTGCAGGGCTATCTGGTGGCCTATCTGGACATCCAGCCCTTCATCGTGTCCCTGGCGGGCATGTTCTTTGCCAAGGGCATGACCACCATCGTCAACCCCAACCCCATCAACATCCAGAACGAGCAGTTCATCGCCGCCAAGGATACCCACATCCTGCTCAATGGCATCGGCTACCTGAATAAAAAGGGCAAATTCATCACGGCCTATGTGGAGCCGGGGGTGATCGTGGCCCTGGTGATCGTGGTGCTGCTGTTCATCCTGCTGAAGTGGACCAAGCTGGGCCGCAGCTTCTATGCGGTGGGCGGCAATGCGGGCAGTGCCAATATGCTGGGCATCAACGTGCGCCGCACCAAATTCCTGGCCCATCTGCTGTGCAGCACCCTGGCGGGCATCGGCGGCTTCGTGTACGTGCTGCATCTGGGCTCCGGCTCCGTGACCAACGGCCAGGGCGCGGAGATGAACGCCATCGCCTCCTCCATCATCGGCGGCACTATGCTCACCGGCGGCGTGGGCAACATCATCGGCACCCTGTTCGGTGTGCTGTCGCTGAACACCATCAAGCAGATCGTCGCCTCCATGAACCTGACCGACCCCTGGTGGAAGGACATCACCGTGGCCGCCATGATCTGCCTGTTCCTGGTGGTCCAGAAAATCGTCCTGGCAAGAAAAAAGACCGTCTGATCATTCCCCCCAAAGCCCGCAGCCCCCACCGGCCGCGGGCTTTTCCGTACCCAGGTCGGCCCGGTTGAATGAACCGCACCCCGGCCCTCTCGTAGACGATGCAAAAAGACGGCTGCGGCTCGCAGACACAATTGCGCAGTGCTGCCTAAAGAATATTTCCCAGACCCCTTGATTTTAGGCTTACAATATTGTATGATTGATGCACGTATCAATGAAGCCTGCCAGGCGCCTGCGCTGCCGGTCATGCGCTCTGCGCGGAAGAAAGGAACCACGGACGATCAAGGAGGTTTTATCATGAAGAAACATCTGCGTAAACTCGCGTTTGCTCTGCTTGCCCTGTTGACGCTGTTTCCTCTGCTGGCGGCTACGCCCACCATTGGTGCAGCTGAACCGCCGCAGACCCATAATTTCTGGTGTAGAGTATGCGAACAGAATGTGACTGGGAATTTTGTTTCGTATGTCTATTATTCAAGTAGCGAACACCAACCGATGTACCAGTGTCCCACCTGTTCATATCGTTGTTCCGAGCCATCATTTAAAGAACCCCATACCGGCGGAACGGCGACCTGCACGAAAAAGGCTGTTTGTTCCGTCTGTGGCTGTGAATACGGAGATCCGTTGGATCACGACTGGGCATTTTCAGCCAACAACGATCAAACCCATGTGCGCACCTGCCAGCGCGACGGCTGCGGCGATACTGAGACGGTACCCTGCACGCTGGACAGTGCCAACTGTGTGAGAGGCGCGCAGTGCAGCGGCTGCAAGGCCGTCTATGGTGAGATCGACCCAAGCAATCACGATTGGGGGCGCTGGACGTGCAACGGCGATATGACCCACTACCGCGCCTGTAACCTGAACGCCAACCACACCGAAACAGGAAACTGTTCTCTCTGGGAGGCCGACTGCAGAAGTCCTTCCCGCTGTAGTGTCTGTTGGGGCAGATATGGTGACATAAATCCCAACAAACATCGTCCCCGTACACCTTACTCTAACGGCAACGGAACCCATACGATCAAGTGCGATCACAACGCCAGCACCACTCACGACACCATAGAAAGATGCTACGGTGACAGCAGCGCGACCTGCCAGCAGAAGGGAGAATGCAGCGCCTGCGGCGGTGAATACTACGCAGACCATGTCTTCACAAGGTGGATAAGCGATTCCGGGCAGCATGCGCAGCCCTGCGATGTATGCTATGGTGCTGGCAATGGAGCATTTCGCAATCTCGGGGCACATTTTGACAACAACCGCGACCACCAATGCGACGCCTGCGGATGGGTGATGTCGACTCACAGCTTTGAGGCGCACGCCGAGGAAAAATATCTGGCATCTGCGGCCACCTGCGTATCCAAGGCTCGATATTATGAGCATTGCAGCTATTGCGGCCAGATGTCCTCGTCAACCTTTGGAGGCGACATTGACCCGGATAACCACGCCCTGACTCATGTCAAGGCTCAGGCTCCCACCTGCACCGAAGTCGGGTGGAACGCCTACGATACCTGCACCCGTTGTGATTACACCACCTACGTGGAGATTCCCGCCAACTTGGATAACCACGCCCTGATCCACGTCAAGGCCCAGGCACCCACCTGCACCGACCATGGCTGGGACGCCTACGATATCTGCCAGCGCTGCGGTTACACCACCTTCAAGGAGCTGCCCGCCCTGGGCCACTGGTACGGTGAATGGACGCCAAATGAAGACGGCACCCAGACTGCGGCCTGTAAGCGCGGCTGCGGCCACAAGGCGAAGGTGAAGTGCGCCGAGCAGGAATATACCCTGCCCATGGGCGAGGGGGAGGAAGCCTATGAATTCACCCTCTGCCCCGTGTGCGGCCAGGTCAGCGACGGAACAAGGCTGGCGCTGCTGGAGAAGGTAACGGCCAAGGCCGTCACCCGCTGGCTCCCCGCCGGGGAGGCGGTGCTCCGCCTGGGCACCCTGGAAAACGGTGAGCTTGTCCTTATCGCCGGCTTCGAATACGCCGGCCAGCTCACCCAGCCCACCGGCCGGATCCAGTTCACCCTCCCCGCCGAACACCTGAAGGGCTTCACCCTGACCGTCGTAAACGCTGACGGCACCGAGGAACCGCTGGATTACACCACAGAAAAAGACGAAGCCACCTTCACCCTGGACTTCACCGCCGCCAAAACCCCCACCATCCTCATCCACCTGACCCCCGAAGCATAATTTCGGCCCCGCATCCAAAGCGCCCCTGAAAGGTTTAGCAGGTGTAGCCATTCATAGAATGGCGTACAGCTGCTTAATGCAAAGCTGAGCTGGCAGGCCCAAGGGGCCTGACTGAGGGGTTGCGCGGCAGGCATTAACCCTTTATAAAATCCAGGGCGAATTCGTACCATGTCCTGTTTGGGATTGTACGAATTCGCCTTGGTGTATTCCAATGGGTATTCTGCGTACCGCGCCTGACCCCTCCGGCGCATACCTTGGCTCCCCAGTGGGGGAGCTGGCAGCCCGTAAGGGCTGACTTAGCGATGCGCAGGCGCCATGCAAGCGAGCAACCGCCGTCAGGCGGCTCTTAGCGAGTCGCAGAGGGGGGTGCGGTTCGTTGAATGGTAGCGACTCAAAATTACCAATGACACCCCCTTTGCCGCTTCGCGGCACAAAACAGAGGTATGATTGCCACCGGCAATCATTGTATCTTGATTCGCTGCGCGGAGCACCACCCCCAGCGGGGGCAGCGAGAGGGGGCGGCTTTTGGGGACAGGTGGAAGAAACTGTATTTTTACCCTATCAGTTAGCATAAGCTAACTTGAAAAAGCGGAAAAAACAACCCAAAATCCAACAAAAATCATGGCGGGCTACTGGACACGGGACGGGGGAATATGGTATAATTCAGCCAGTATCCGTTTGCCTGCAAACGATGAAACAAAACGATAAGAAGGTGATATTTGGTGGATTATACCAAGTATGTGTTGAAGAGCAAGGAAGAGCTGGAAGCGCTGCTGGCCGGGAAAGATCATTTCTTCCTGGTGGCGTGCAACAAGTGCTTCAAGGAGTTCGATACCGTTCAGGAGCCGGAGCTGGACGAGATGGCCTCCCTGGCTGCCGCCGCGGGCAAGACCGTTACCGGCTCTGTGCGGGTGGACTTCCTGTGCAACAAGGTGCAGACTGAAAAGAAGCTGGCAGGTCTCATCCCCGAGGGGACGCGGAACGTGCTGGTCATCTCCTGCGGCCTGGGCGTGCAGACCATGGCGGACGTGGCGGACGTGCCCACCTTTACCGCGACCAATTCCCTGAACTACACCGGCCATCACGGCATGGCCCTGACCCAGAAGACCTGCGGGGCCTGCGCCCAGTGCTATCTGAACGTCACCGGCGGCATCTGCCCCATCGTAGACTGCTCCAAGGGCCTGGTCAACGGCCAGTGCGGCGGCGCGAAGAACGGCAAGTGCGAGATCGACCCCAAGAAGGACTGCGCCTGGGAGAAGATCTATCAGCGCCTGGAAAAGCAGGGCCGCACCAAGGAATTCCTGGGCCAGGACATCCAGCTGCGGGATTACTCCAAGGTCAATGTAGATGAGATCAAGGCCTATGTCGCCCAGGCCCGTGCCAAGCGGTACGAAGGCTTCTACGGCGGCGTGCATCCCGTGGAGCACAAGAATTACACCGAGCATCTGGCGCTGCAGAAGTTCCCGGAGCCGGATACCGTCATTATCCCTCTGGCCATGCACATCGGCGCGCCTGCCACCGCTGTGGTACAGCCCGGCGACTATGTGAAGGTGGGCCAGGTGATCGGCGAGCAGGCCGGCTTCATCAGCGCGCCGGTGCATTCCAGCGTCAGCGGCACCGTGGTCGCCGTGGAGCCCCATACCCATCCCAACAAAGGCCCCGGCGTGATGTCCGTGGTCATCAAGAACGACAAGAAGAACGTGCTGCATGAGTCCGTGGTACCGAATAAGCCCCTGGAGGAGCTGACCCCCGACGAGATCGTGGAGATCGTCAAGGAAAAGGGCATCGTGGGCATGGGCGGCGCTACCTTCCCCACCTATGTCAAGCTGAAGCCCGGCAAGCCCATCGACGCCGTGCTGATCAACGGCTCCGAGTGTGAGCCCTACCTGACCGCCGACCATCGGGTGATGCTGGAGTACGCGGACGACATCGTGTTCGGCCTACGGGCCATGATGAAGGCCGTGGCCGCCCCCGAGGGCGTGATCCTGGTGGAGGACAACAAGCCCGACGCCATCGCCATCATGGAGGAGAAGGTCGCTCCCTACGACAACATCCGCGTCTGCGCCGCTAAGACCCAGTACCCCGAGGGCGCTGAGAAGATGCTCATCAAGAAGGTCATGGGCCGCCAGGTGCCCAGCGGCAAGCTGCCCGCCGACGTGGGCTGCGTGGTTTCCAACACCTCCACCGCCAAGGCCATCTCCGACGCCATCCAGAAGGGCATGCCCCTGGTGGAGCGCGTGGTGTCCGTCACCGGCGAGTATATTGCCAAGCCCGGCAACTTCATGGTGAAGCTGGGCACCAATGTGCAGGATATCATTGATCACTGCGGCGGCGTCACCGGTGAGGACGTGACGCTGAAGATGGGCGGCCCCATGATGGGCGCTCCCATCAAGGATACCAACGTGCCCATCATCAAGGGCAGCAACGGCATCATTGCCATCGCCACCGACCACACCGAGGAAAAGGAATGCATCAAGTGCGGCCGCTGCGTGGACGTGTGCCCCATGGAGCTGGCCCCGCTGGACATCGTCAAGTACGCCGCCCTGGGCGACGCCGAGAAGGTGCTGAGCCTGAACGTGATGGACTGCTTCTCCTGCAAGTGCTGCGAGTACATCTGCTCGTCCAAGATCCCTCTGGTATCCAAGATCGCGGCGGCGAAGGGCCTGGTCATGCCGCTTCTGAAGAAGAAATAAGGGAGCTGAGAATACAATATGTTAATGACGAAACTGAAATCGAAAGAAACCATTGCCTCCTTGGCTTCCGGCAAGGTCTTCATCGTCAACTGCCACGGCTGCAAGGAAGTCGGCTTCCCCGAGCAGGAGGCCGAGGAAGTGCAGAAGGAGCTGGCCGGGAGCGGCAAGGTCGTTGGCACCCTGACCACCGACTACATCTGCAATCCCGACGAGCTGCGGCTGCGCCTGCGCGCGCACATGGATAAGATCGCCGAGGCGGACGCCGTGCTGGTGTTTTCCTGCGGCGTGGGCGTGCAGACCATCTCCCAGGAGCTGGAGGATATGCGGGTATACGCCTGCTGCGATACCATCGAGCTGCCCGGCTTCCAGGGCGTCACGCCGCTGGAGTATGACTGCGGCCAGTGCGGCGAGTGCTATCTGAACCTCACCGGCGGCATCTGCCCCATCACCGCCTGCTCCAAGAGCCTGGTCAACGGCCCCTGCGGCGGCACCAAGAACGGCAAGTGCGAGGTCTGCCCCGATATGGACTGCGGCTGGGAGCGGATCATTCAGCGCCTGAAGGCCCAGGGCCGTCTGGACGTGCTGCACTGCGGCGTCCAGCTGCACGACTTCAATACCGACGAGGCCACCAAAGCCACCAAGGAATCTTAAATAAGGACGATAAGGAGCAAGAAGAATATGAGAATTACTGAACTGTTCGATAACGGCGAATTCGTTGTTTCTGCCGAGGTCGGCCCTCCCAAAGGAATTCACATTGACGGCATGGTGGAAGAGGCCAAGAAGTACCTGGCCGACGTCCACTTTGTCAACGTCACCGATAACCAGTCCTCCGTGATGCGCCTGGGTTCCCTGGCCACCTGCAAGGTGCTGAAGGACGCGGGCCTGAACCCCATCTTTCAGCTGACCTGCCGGGACCGCAACCGCATCGCTCTGGAGTCCGACCTGCTGAGCGCCGCCATGCTGGGCATCGACAACATCCTGTGCCTCACCGGTGACCACACCAAGCTGGGCGACCATCCCCAGGCCAAGCCCGTGTTCGACCTGGACTCCGTGTCCCTGCTCCATGCCGCCAGCGTGCTGGAGACCGGCAAGGATCTGGGCGGCAACGAGCTGGTGGGCGAGCCTCCCAAGTTCGCCAAGGGCGCCGTGGTCTCCCCCTGCTCCGATTCCGTGGACGCGCAGCTGGTGAAGATGGAGCGCAAGGTCATGGCGGGCGCGGAGTATTTCCAGACCCAGGCCGTGTTTGAGCCGGAGAAGTTCATCAAGTTTATGGAGCGGGCCAAGCAGTTCGGCAAGCCCGTCCAGGTGGGCATCATCATTCCCAAGTCCGCCGGTATGTGCAAGTTCATGAACAACA
>ENA-OUQF01001702-OUQF01001702.1-human-gut-metagenome-genome-assembly--contig:-NODE-1702-length-12565-cov-6.681855_pt1 | contig 12565 bp, 17 predicted proteins | sample MGYA00237947_ERZ548826 | MGnify/ENA primary metagenome ERZ548826 (study PRJEB26490, sample SAMN05194701) | human gut metagenome | biome: terrestrial biome; feature: human-associated habitat; material... | reverse complement strand
GCCTTACAGGAAATGATGAATGCAGAATTTGATTCATCAATGGGGTACTCTAAATACGATAAGACAAGTGAAAAAACAAATTATAGAAATGGTTCAACAAAAAAGAATTTAAAGAGTGAATTTGGGTCTTTTGAATTTGAAACACCTAGAGATAGAAATGGTGAATTTGAACCTAAAATAGTTCCTAAAAATACAAGAGATGTATCAGGAATAGAAGATAAAATTATATCTTTATATGACAAAGGTTTAACAACCAGAGATATAAATGAGCAAATTCAGGAACTATATGGCATAGAAGTATCGGCAACAATGGTTAGTAATATAACTGATCAAATAATACCAGAAATAAAGAAATGGCAAGAAAGGCCACTAGATGATGTATATCATTTGTATTTATAGATGCAGTACACTTTAGTGTAAGAGAAGATAATCATATAGTAAAAAAAGCAGCTTATATTGCTTTAGGTATCGATTCGGAAGGATTTAAAGAAGTTTTAGGAATATGGATTGGAGAGAATGAATCAGCTAAGTATTGGCTAGGTGTATTAAACGAATTAAAACAGCGAGGTGTTAAAGATATACTTATAATATGTAGCGATAATTTGACAGGAATTAAAGAAGCTATAAATGCAGCATTACCAAATACAGTGCAGCAAAGATGTATTGTTCATATGATAAGAAATTCAGTAAAATTTGTTAATTATAAAGATTTAAAAGAATTTACAAATGATTTAAAGAAAATTTATACCTCAGTAGATGAAGAAAAGGGATATGAACAATTACAAGAAGTAAAAAATAAATGGGATGATAAATATGCTTCAGCATTTAAAATATGGGAATCAAACTGGGATGCAATTTGTCCTTTCTTCCAATTTTCTGATTCAATTAGAAAAATAATGTATACAACAAATACAATTGAATCGTTAAATAGACAATTTAGAAAATTTACTAAAACTAAATCTGTTTTCCCAACTGATATGTCATTACTAAAATGCCTATATTTAGCTACTAAGAATATAGCGAAAAAATGGGATCAAGCATATAGAAATTGGGGACCAATATTATCTGAATTATCTATTATGTTTGATGGAAGAATTTAGTTCTTTGAAAATTAAATATTATGTGATATTATTTAAATACCAAAAAGGATCCTATATTAAGTTCCTAACTATCATGGTTAGATGTCATTTACACAGAATTCCTTACACACTCAAAGGAACTAGTTTAATTACTAGTTCCTTTAATATTAACTATTAGATGTACTACTTGATTTAGCATTTTCCATTAACTTATTCATATATTCATCATAATCTTTCTTTAAAGAATCATCCTTAAATTCAAGACCAGCTTTTTTTCTAACTTCAATTAAAGTTTCATAACGAAGAGATGCATCAGCATTAAGTTTCTCATCCTTCAATTTATCTAGGATGTCATCCTTTGATTTCTTTAAAGAAGCCTTTTTCTTTTGATCAACTTTTAAAATAATATGATATCCATAAGTTGATTTAACTGGTTCAGTTGTATATTTTCCTTTTTCAAGTTTGATAGAGGCATTTAAGAATGCTTCATCCATACCACTATCTTTATTGAAATAGTCAATTAAACCACCATCGGTTTTACTACCAGTATCGTCACTATACTTCTTAGCAAGTTTAGCAAAATCTGCTCCATCGTCTAATTTCTTAATTAACTTTTCAGCTTTTTCTTTAGCTTTCTTTTCAGCATCTTCTTTTTCCTCAGTAGACATATCATCAGTAGTCTTTGGTTTAATTAAGATATGTCTTACCTTCATATCACCGATAACTTCTTCATCATAATATTTTTGTATTTCATCATCTTTGATATTATCTTTGATATAATCTTCAACAGCTAAATTTCTCTTATATTCTAAAGAAATCATATTGCGAAGTTCATCAATACTTTCTACACCTAAATACTGTTTAACAGCTGCTAAGAAAGTTTCATCATTGTCACCATATTGTGATTTCATTTGGCTTATTTGATTATCTACATACTTAGTTTCATCATCAGTTGTTTTATATTTTTTATCGAAAATATTATGGTCAATCATATCAATTAAGACACTAATACCATATTTATCTCTTAAATCTTCATATAAAGTTTCTGCTTTAATTTTTCCACCCTTATATTTAACAATAGTAGAGTTCTTTTCAAGCTCAGCTTTCTTTCCACAACCTGTAACTAATACACAAACTAAAACTATAAGTAATAGAAATGCTATACCTTTTTTCTTTTGCACGTTATTTCCCTCCTTCATGTTATCCACATGCAATATAATGATAACAAACCTTTAAGAAATAAGCAAGGAGTGACGTAAAACTTCTCAAAAATAAATTGACAGGTTACTACTTTAAAAGTATTATTAATTTAGAAAAGGTGAGGAGTATTATGATAAAACTAAGAAACTTTAATTTAGAAAAAATTGATAAGATAAAACACTATAGTCTTCTAATGAAACTTAATAGAGATAAAAATATCAATAAATATATTTCTCATAACTTTATCTCTTTCCTTGATAAACATGAAGCAAAATCTGATGATAAAATGGAAATAGGTAAAGCATATGTAGTAAATAAAGATAAGAAAAATATTGGTGTAGTTGGAACTTTAGATATGTCTAGTACCGGAGTAGTAGAAGTATGGTATAGCGTTGATAAAGACTTAAGAGGAAAAGGTTATGGTGAAAAAGTATTAGCTCAAGTAACCCCTTATTTAATAGAAAATATTAAAGGACTAAATGATATAGAATTAAAAATAGATAAAAATAATAAAGCTAGTAAAAAAGTAGCCTTAAGAAATGGATATATACTAGACGATGAAGACAAAGAATTAGGAATGGACATCTACCATTATTTTGGAAAACACTAAAAAACATTCTTCAAATAATCACACATTTAGAAAAATACCATAAAATAATGTGAACACTAGAAAAAAAGGAGGATTAATTTATGGGTAATTGCAATTCATCAAGTGCTATTGTTTTAGTACTATTTATCTTACTAGTAATCATTATAGGTGCCTATATTTAATTTAAAAGGGAGGTGTTAAAATGTCTTGTTCAAATAATCAACCAGTAACAACTTCTTGTGGATGTTCTAAACCTAGAAATAGTTTTGTTATAATTATAGTTTTATATATCTTATTAGCTATTATTTTAGGAAGTGTTTGTACTTGGTAGTTAAACCTTAGAGCTTTGTTTCTAAGGCTTTTTTCTTAAAATAAGTATATAAATAAACTAAAATGTAAAAACTAAGTATGGTGATTATTATGTATTATTATTTATCATACTTTTTTATTTTTTCCGTAATTGGTTATATTTATGAAAATATTCTTCATTTAATTCTTCATCATCATTTAACTAATAATCCATTTGTAGGACCATGGATGCCAGTATATGGATTTGGAATAGTAGTAATGTTATTAATTGAAAAGTTTGCTTTTGCTAAATTTAGAATTTCTAAATGGGGAAAGGTTTTGATAACATTACTATTAAATTTCTTTATCTTAACTATTCTTGAATTAATTGGTGGTCACTTAGTAGAATTTTTTCTTCATAAATCTTATTGGGATTATAGTAGCTTTAGATTCAATTATGGTAAATATATAGCAGTTGAAGTATCACTTGGTTGGGTTATTGCTAGTTATATATTTTTATTTATAGCAAGAAAATATTTAGATAAGATAGTACCTAAGGTACCTAGAATTTTAACTAATATATTTATTATAATTTTCTTAATAGATTTCATTTATTCTTTCTTTATAAAATAATTAGTACGAGATATCTCAAAAGAATAATTATTTAACTAAAAACTATTTTCAAAATTAATTAAATATATTATAAGTTAGAGGTGTGTATAAAAATAATGAGCTTATGGTTAAGAAAAAATAGTATAATTTAATTAGCAAAAAGGAGGAGAAGTTATTATGAAAAATTTACAAATTAGAAATTCTACAGCTGAATTTTTAATATTTACAAAGCAAAATAAAGAAAAGACTATTGAGGTTATAGTTGATGATGAATCTGTATGGTTAAGTCAAAAATTAATGGCTGAACTATTTGGAACTACTAGAAATAATATTACTATGCACTTAAAAGAGATTTTTAATAAAGAATTGAATGAAAACGCAGTATGTAAGTATTTCTTACATACTGCTGAAGATGGTAAAAACTATAATACAAAGTATTATAATCTAGATGTTATTATTGCTGTTGGTTTTAAAGTTAATAGTCAAAGAGCAATAGACTTTAGATTATGGGCTATTAATGTATTAAAACAATATTCTGTTAAGGGTTATGTACTAGATAAAGAGAGACTTAAAAATGGTTCTTTTCTAGATGAAAACTATTTTGATGAATTATTACAAGAAATTAGGGAAATAAGAATTAGTGAGAGAAACTTTTATCAGAAAATTACTGACATATATTCTACTAGTTTAGACTATAATTCTAAGTCGCCATTAACACAAGAGTTTTTTAAAACGGTTCAAAATAAGATGCATTATGCAACTCATGGGAATACAGCAGCTGAGGTTATTGTGGAGCGAGCAAATCATGAGAAAGAGCATATGGGCTTAACGAATTGGAAGAACTCACCAAATGGTAAAATAATGGTAAGTGATGTTGTTATTGCTAAAAATTACTTAACAAAGAATGAACTTAAATCACTAGAAAGAATAGTTACAATGTATTTAGATTATGCTGAAGATCAAGCAGAAAGACATATTCCTATGACCATGGAAGATTGGAAAAATAGACTTGATATATTTCTACAATTTAACGAGCGAGATATATTAGATAATCCAGGGAAAGTTTCTCATAAAGTTGCTGAAAGTTTTGCACTATCAGAATTTGAAAAATATAGGGTAGTTCAAGATAGACTATTTGAATCTGATTTTGATAAATTTTTATTAGACATGAGAAAAGAAGATTGTATCAAATAAAGATGTTAAAAACATAAATATATTATAAATTAGATGTGATAAGAAATTGTTTTTATTCTCACTAATATAAGTATTATAAAAAGGAGCTTTATATATACTCCTTTTCATTAACCAATTAACTTATGATAAACATCTTCTACCTTAGAACAATTAGAAGCTAGTGGGAATTTATCATTTTTATATCTTGGAATAACATGAATATGAAAGTGTTTTACTTCTTGACCATAATCATTATTCTGAGAAATAGTTAATCCATCAATATTTAACTTATCACTTAAGATAGGTTTTAATTTTTCTCTAATAATATTTAACATATAAATTAAAGTATCGTCATCCATCTCATAAAGATTAGCTTTATGCTCCTTTGGAATAACTAGTAAATGACCATCATTATTAGGATTAATATCTAAGATAGCCTTAACCTTATCATCTTCATATACGGTATAAGATGGAATACTACCATCAATAATTTTACAAAATAAACAATCACTCATAAAAAATCCTCCTAAAAACATTGTACTTTTTTTAGCTAATTTTGGCAATATATTATGCAAAATATAAAAATAATGCTATAATAAAAACGCCAAGAAAGAAAGGTGATATTAGTGTTAAATATAGAAAATCTAGTAGTAGATGTTAAAGAAAGTGGAAAGAAAGTATTGAAAGACTTCTCACTTGATATAAAAGAAGGGGAAATACATGCTATAATGGGTCCTAATGGAGTAGGAAAAAGTACCCTTGCTAAAGTAATTATGGGAGATAAGAAATATCTTGTTAAGTCTGGTAGTATCAAATTTAATAATGAAGAAATGTTAGATAAAGAAACAGACTATATAGCAAGATGTGGTATCTATTATGTAATGCAAGATCCTAAGACTATAATAGGAGTTACTAATAGAGAAGTATTAAGAACAGCTCTTACTGAAAGAACAGGGGAAAGACTTAATCTTTATACCTTTATTAAAGACTTAAATAAAGAAACAGAAGAATTAAAAATGGATAAAGAAATGATTCATCGCTTTGTAAATCAAGGATTTTCTGGTGGAGAAAAGAAGAAAAATGAAGTCTTACAGTTAAAGATACTTAAACCAAAACTTATTCTTTTAGATGAGTTAGATAGTGGATTAGATGTTGATAGTTTAAAAATAGTATGTGAAAGTATTAATAAATATAAAGAAGAAAATCCTGATACTGCTATTTTAATAATAACTCACTATAGTAGAATATTATCACTAATTCATCCTGATTATGTTCATGAGATGATAGATGGAAAGATAGTTAAGACAGGACCATTTGAATTTGCTAAAGAAATAGAAAGTAATGGTTATCTTAGGGAAAATGAAATGAGTGATAATGATGCTAGAGAATAAAATATTATTAGATGATGAAAAGTATAGAGAAGTAGATAAAGATAGTAGTTATGTATTTTTAGAAGATGATGTTATTTATCTAAATCTAAAAGATAATGTTACTTGTAAATTACTAGTAAAAGCTAAAGTAAACTGTTATATCTTTGTTAATGACTTATCCTCTAAGATAGAAGTTCATCTGATGAATGAAGGAGAAATTAATCTTTTCTTAACAACTATTACTTCTAAAAAAATATTAAATAACATAGTAGTTTATCATGAAGATGAAAATACTAAGAGTAATGTTATTTGTCATGGAGTAAGTTATAAAGAAGGAGATTTAACCTTTAATATTGATGGGGTAGTACCTAAAGGATTAAAGAACTGTATTTGTAATCAGGATAGTATGATTCATCCATTTGCTATGGCAAAAGGAGAGATAAATCCTAATCTTTATATAGATGAATTTGATGTAGTTGCTAATCATTCAGCTTATATTGGACCATTTCCTAGTGATATTATCTTCTACTTAAAGACTAAAGGGATAGGTTCAAGAGAAAGTAGGCGACTACTATTAGAGTCCTTTTTACTAAACGATGCAAAAGATGATAACTATATTAAACTAATAAATGATAATATCTTAAAAATAATAAGTTAGGAGGTGTTTTTTCATGAATAGAGAAGATTTTCCCATTTTATCAACTGGTTTAATTTATTTTGATAATGGAGCAACTACTCTAAAACCTAAAAGTGTAGTTGAAAAAATGACTGATTATTATTACAATTATCCGGCTAATATTCATAGAGGAGATTATAAAATAAGTCTAAAAGCTAGTGATGAGTATGAAAAAGTTAGAACTAAAGTAAAGAACTTTATCAATGCTTCTAGTGAGGATGAGATAGTCTTTACTGAAGGAGCAACCGATTCTCTAAATAGAGTAGTATTTGGTTTTATGGAAGACTATTTAACTAGTGGTGATGAAGTAATCATTAGTAAAGCAGAACATGCATCAGCTGTTCTTCCCTGGCTTATCTTAGCAAGAAGAAAAAATATAAAAGTAGTGTTTGTTCCATTAGAAGAAAATCATGAACTTTCTTATATTACCTTAGAAAAATATGTAACAGCTAAGACTAAAGTAATATCTCTTGCTGCTGTAACTAATGTTATTGGTGATGTTAGAGATATCAATAAGATAGGTAAGTTATGTCATGATAGAGATATTTTATTTGTAGTAGATGGAGCTCAAAGTGTACCTCACCAAAAAACAGATGTAGTAAAAGATAATATTGATTTCTTAACATTTTCTGCTCATAAGATGTTAGGGCCAACAGGAGTAGGAGTTTTATATGCTAAGAAAGAATATTTAGAAGCAATGCGACCTATCGAATATGGTGGAGGAATGAATCAGTCCTTTGATAGTGATGGTAATATGGAGTTTAAAACAGTTCCAACAAGACTAGAAGCTGGTACACCACCAATCGCTGAAGTAATAGGACTTGGGGCAGCTATTGATTATCTTACTAAAATAGGAATGGATAATATAGAAAAATATGAAAGAGAACTAAAAGAATATCTTATTAAAAGATTGCAAGAAATAGATAAAGTTATTCTTTATAATACTACTAGTAAAGGGGGAATAACTGCTTTTAATCTAGAAGGAATATTTAGTCAAGATACAGCCTTATATCTTGATCATTATAATATCTGTGTAAGAGCAGGTAACCACTGTGCTAAAGTATTAAAAGAAGAGATTAATATTAAAAATACTTGTCGTATTAGTTTATACTTTTATAATACCAAAGAAGAAATAGATAAACTAATAGATGCTTTAAAAAATAGTGAAGATTTATATAAAATAGTATTGTAGGTGAAGAATATGGAAATAGATCAAGAATTAAGAAGAGAAATGATTGTAGAAAATTATGAACATCCTTTTCATAAGGGATTAAAAAAAGAAGAAGGCTATGTTAAAGCGAATACTAATAACGAAAGTTGTATTGATAATATTGATATAGAATTAAAACTAGAAGATGGAAAGGTAGTTGATGCTAACTTTGATGGAGAAGCATGTGCTATTTCAACATCAGCTACTTCTCTTTTCTTACAAAAAATAGTTGGTAAAAGTATAGAAGAAGTAAAAAATATCTTAGAAAATTATCAAAAGATGATAAATGAAGAAGACTATGATAAAGGCTTACTTGAAGAATTAACTATTTATGATAGTGTTGCTTTACAACCTAATAGAAAAAAATGTGCCTTATTACCAAAAGTTACTATCGAGAAAATTTTAGCAAAGTTATAGAAAGGTGGTGCTAGTATTGGAAATCAAAGGATTAAATAAAGAAAACATCATTAGTATTTCTAATCATAAAGGGGAAGATAGTTGGGTAAAAGACTATAGATTGGAAGCATATAAACAATTTGAAAGTATGAGTGATAAACTACCATTTGGACCGGATTTTAAGCTTGATTTTAATAAGATAACTTATTATAAATCCCAAGATGATACTCTAAGAAATGATTGGAATCAAGTGTTAAAACCGGTTAAAGAAGAACTAGAAAACTTAGGGGTACTTGAGAGTGAACAGCATATGGGTGGTATGGGTGTTCAATATGAAAGTGAAGTTATTTATCATAAGATGTTAGATGAGTTAGAGTCTAAACATGTTATCTTTACCTCTATTGAAGATGCTTTAAAGAATCATAAAGATATAGCTTTAAAATACTTTGGTAAGATAGTATCTTTTAAAGAAAATAAGTATGCTGCCTTAAATAGTAGTGTTTTCTCCGGTGGAAGTTTCATCTATATTCCTCCTCATACTAAACTAGATAGACCACTTCAAAGTTATTTTAGAATAAATAGTAAAAATATGGGTCAGTTTGAGCGAACCTTAATTATTGTAGATGATGATAGTGAACTACATTATATAGAAGGATGTACCGCTCCTACTTATAGTGAAGACTCTCTTCATGCAGCTGTTGTAGAAATTTATGTGGGAAAGAATAGTAAGTGCCGTTATACTACAATCCAAAACTGGGCCCCTAATGTTTATAACTTAGTTACTAAAAGAGCATTAGTAGATACTAATGGAACAATGGAATGGATTGATGGTAATATTGGTAGTAAGCTTACCATGAAATATCCTTGTTGTATCTTAAAAGGAGATAATAGTAGAGGAACTTGTGTGACTATTTCTTTAGCAAGTTCTAATCAAGACCAAGATACAGGAGCTAGAATGATTCATCTAGGAAATAATACTAAAAGTAATATTATTTCTAAGAGTATAGCAAGAAATGGTGGTAATGCTACTTATAGAGGTAAAGTAAGAATAGATAGTAAGGCAAAAGATGCCGAAGCCATGGTTAAATGTGATACCTTAATACTAGATGCTAAAAGTAAAAGCGATACTATTCCTACTAATATCGTAGAAAATACAACCTCTAGCTTAGAGCATGAAGCAACAGTATCAAAGATAAGTGATGATAATTTATTCTATTTAATGAGTAAAGGAATACCTAAAGAAAAGTGTGAAGAACTAATAGTTTTAGGCTTTCTAGAAAAGTTTAGAGAAGAATTACCAATGGAGTATGCCGTTGAATTAAATCAGTTAATAAAAAGGAATCTTTAGAAATTTTTTTTCTAAGATGCCTTTTTTGTATTTTCGGCCTAAAACTACCCCTAGATTTTGCAAATTCAGGGGTCGAATTTAACAAAACATACCAAAATGGAAAGGGGAATTTGCAAAATTGCCTGTTTGCAATTGGCATATTCATTGTGTTAGAGTAGCTACTTGAAAGGAGGAGTCCTATGCTTAATGAAATAATTCTAGTAGGAAGACTAACTAACAATATTGTTGTAAATACTACTGATAAGGGCAAAAAGATTGGCAATTTAACTCTAGCTGTTCCAAGAAGCTTTAAAAATATGGACGGACTATATGAAACAGACTTTATCCCTTGCCTTCTTTGGGAAGAGAAAGCAACTCTTGCTAAAGATTATTGTCATACTGGCGATATAGTAGGAATTAAAGGTAGATTACAATCAAGAATTGTTGAAACCGAACAGGGTAAAAGAAATCAGTTAGAAGTAGTCGCTGAAAGATTAACATTCTTATCAAGTAAAAAAGTAAGTGATGTCAAGAAAACTGATATTTAATTAAAAATATCCTTAAATCACAACAAAGTTAATTATTTGTAAACTTATATAGAAAAAATGACTTACCTAGTATATAATATATATTCGAGGTGGTAAAAATGCTATTGGCAAAGAGAATTAAAGAGTTAAGAAAGGAAAAAAACTTAACGCAAGAAGATTTAGGAAAATTAATTAATGTGACAAAGGTAAGTATTTGTTGCTATGAAAATGGAACAAGAGTACCAACCTTAGAAACAATAGTAGCCCTAGCAGATATTTTTGAAGTGAGTTTAGATAATTTACTGGGAAGAGAAATAGAAGTAGTAGCCAAGAAAAGAAGAACAAGAATGTCAAAAGAAGAAGTAGAGTTTATTAAAGAAATAAGAAAATCAGAAAGAGTATTTCATTTATTAACAACTAATCCTAAAAGATGTGCTTCTTTAATTAATAAAAAGTTAAGCTGAAAGACTAGTATTTCTTTCTCTTTTTTTTTATAATTAGAATGGTGATAATAGTGATAAAAGAAATAATTGAAAAGAAAAAAAATAAGGAAGAATTAACTAAAGAAGAATTAGAGGTAATGTTTAATGGTTATCTTAATGATGAAGTAAAAGATTATCAGATGAGTGCTTTACTAATGGCAATTTGTTTAAATGATATGACTGATAAAGAAACTGTAATGTTAACAGATATCTTTCTAAATAGTGGAGAAAGACTAGATCTATCTTTTATGGATGGGGTAAAGGTAGATAAACATTCGACTGGAGGAGTAGGAGATAAGACTACTTTAATAATAGGACCAATAGTAGCAAGCTGTAATGTACCTTTTATAAAGATGAGTGGAAGAGGTTTAGGATTTACTGGTGGAACTATTGACAAATTAGAAAGTATTAAAGGGTTTAAAGTTGATCTATCAGAAGAAGAAATAGAAAATCAAGCGAAAGCTATTAATATTGTCGTAACATCACAGACTAAAGACTTAACACCACTAGATAAGAAAGTATATGCTCTAAGAGATGCTACTTCAACAACTGAAAGTATCCCATTAATTGCTAGTAGTATTATGAGTAAGAAAATAGCTGGGGGAGCAGATAAGATAGTTATTGATATAAAAGTAGGAGAAGGAGCTTTATTAAAAGATAGAGAAGAAGCTAAACGTCTTGGTAAATTATTAATAGAAATAGGTAAAAGTTATGATAGAGAAGTAGTAACTATTTATTCGGATATGAATACACCTCTTGGAAAAGCAATAGGTAATAAACTAGAAGTAATAGAGGCTATAAAAGTATTAAAAGGATTAGAGAAAGGTTCCCTTTATGATGAGTGTGTAATTCTTGCAAGTAATTTAATATCACTTGCTAAAAATATATCATTAACTGATGCAAAGTCTGAAGTAATAGATAGTATCGATAGCCTAAAAGCTTATCAAAAGTTTTGTGACTTAGTAACTTATCAATATGGTAATATAGATAACTTGAAAATAGAAGATGAAGAAATTATTATAAGAGCAAATAAAGAAGGTACTATAAGAAAAATACATGCTTTAGAAGTAGCAAAGCTATCTTATAATCTAGGAGCAGGAAGAAATAGTAAAGAAGAAGAAATTGATTATGATGCCGGTGTTTACTTAGAAAAAGAAATAGGAGATAAAGTTAAACCAGGGGATGTATTAATGAGACTTTATACTAAGAAAAAATTAGATACAGTTGATATAAATAAGATATTTGAAATGGAATAGTAAACTTACTAATAGTTACTGTTAATAATAAATTAAAAAGTAGTTGAACAACTTATCACTTCCGTGGTAGAATTTAGTTAAAGATAAGAAAGGATAGGTGTTACTTATGATGTACATTTTAATTCGCAAATCAACAACAACTAGAAAATTAAGAAAAAGTATAAGCACCTTTTTAGTTAACCATCAGTTAACATGGGGAGGGGTCATTTTAGACAGTAACACTACTCTTTTTTATCATGCATTAATAACAGGATAGGATTATCTTATCTTGTTTTTTAGTGAAAATAAAATAGAAGGAGTGAAAGAAAAAATGAACAAGAAAAAGCAACTACTATTATCAATCGGACTTGTGTTAATACTAGTTCTAATGATAGTAGGAA
>ENA-OUQF01001696-OUQF01001696.1-human-gut-metagenome-genome-assembly--contig:-NODE-1696-length-12594-cov-3.847915_pt1 | contig 12594 bp, 11 predicted proteins | sample MGYA00237947_ERZ548826 | MGnify/ENA primary metagenome ERZ548826 (study PRJEB26490, sample SAMN05194701) | human gut metagenome | biome: terrestrial biome; feature: human-associated habitat; material... | reverse complement strand
TCTCCCATGGGACGCTTCGGCACGCCCGAAGAGGTGGCGCACCTCATGCTCTTCCTCGCGGGAGACGGTTCGGATTTCATAACCGGGCAGACGATAGGCATAGACGGCGCTTTTATCTGACGCACACATTGTGCTCAATTTTTCCGTTCATTTTTAGTCAACAAGGTAATGCTATTTTAAGAAAAGATATTAAATCATTAAATAAAAGACCTAGTTATGTAACTAAAAAGAATATTTTTAGAAAGGGGTAATTTATGAAAAAATGTATTAATAATGGCTTGTTATTTATTATTTTAACTATGATTTGTTTGTTTCCATTAAACACTCATGCTCTTATAAATTTTAGTAATAATTATATAGAAATAACAAGTAGTAGTGATATAGATAATGATTATATATCTATATCTAATGTATCATTTGTAGATTATTCGTCATCATCAGTCAAAGCTTTTGGATTAAAAGGGAACTTTTTTAACAAAAAAGATATGGATATCAATTATACAGTAAGTGTAAACTATTATAATTCTAATTATGAACAAATTGCTTCTGATAATGGTGTTAAACTAGCAAATAATGGCTCAAGTGATTTTATTTTGATGTCTAATCTTAGTATTTTAAATGGACATAGTGTTAGTGAAATTAAATATTATCGGTTGAATATTGATAGTATTAGTGCATTTAATGATAATTATAATGCACTAAGTAGTAATAATTATTATAAAAATTACAGTTATGTAATGGATAAGTATGATGTTGATATTGTTGTTAATGAAAATAATACATATGATGTAACAGAAACTATAACAGCATATTTTAATAGTCCAAAACATGGAATATATAGAAATATTCCTTTAAAAAATACTGTTACAAGATTAGATGGAACAAAATCAGTTAATAGGGCAAAAATAACTAATTTAAGTGTTGATAATCGATATAAAACTTCGAGAGAAAATAATAATTTACAAATTAAAATAGGATCTAGTGAATATACATTAACAGGAGAAAATACATATGTAATAAAATATAATTATAATATAGGAAAGGATAAATCTATTAATTATGATGAACTGTATTATAATATCATTGGTAATGAATGGGATACAGTAATTGGAAATGTTACATTCAAAATAACAATGCCTAAAGAATTTGATTCTAGTAAAATTGGATTTTCTAGCGGAAGTTATGGTTCTACTTCTAATAATGTCATTTATAATGTAAGTGGTAATACAATAAGTGGATACTATGATGGTATTTTAGGCGCAGGTGAAGCTTTAACTATTAGATGTGAATTACCTGAAGGATATTTTGTTGACGCAGGATATAAAATGGACTTAAAAGCTAGATTGATGTTTATTATTCCGTTTGTATGTTTGGTTATATCAATTTTAGTTTGGTGTAAATTTTGTCGTAATGATAAAGCTATAGAAACAGTTGAATTTTATCCTCCAGAGGGATTTAATAGTCTAGATATTGGATTTTTATATAATGGGGAAGCTACTAATAAAGATGTTACATCACTTCTTATTTATTTAGCTAATAAAGGTTATATTAAAATAATAGAAACAAAAACAAATTCATATTTTACAAAGGGTGAAAATTTTGAAATAGTAAAAATAAAAGAATATGATGGCAATGATTTAAATGAAAAATTATTTTTATCAGGATTATTTAAAAAAAGTGTTCGAAAAAGAATAGATGATACAGATACTTTATATGAAGTAGTAGGGAAGAAACAATTATATAATAAATTTTATCATACTATGAATATGATTTTGAAAAACGTAAATTCAAAAGCAAATAAAGAAAAAATATTTGAAAAAAATGCGCATAATAAAAAAATATTAATGGTAATACTTATTATAATTTCAATTATTACAATAATTACGATACCAACATTTGATTATGGCTCAACTGAAGAAGTAATCGAAACATTATTTTTAGCGTTATTTTATATGCCGTTTTATTTAGTGGGAATATTTGCAATTATACCACTTAGAATTAAGGTGTTTTGGTTAGTTTTTACAATATTTCATTCATCAGTGTTCTTTTCTACAATGCCAATAATGGATGCAATATTAAATGAGCCAATTTTTCTAATTGGATTCATTTTTGGTGTAATATGTATTATTGGAATAGCGGTTTGTATAAAATATTCAAAAAAAAGAACATCTTATGGTAATGAAATATTAGGAAAAATAAAAGGTTTTAAAAATTTCTTAGAAACAGTAGAAAAAGATAAATTAGAAACTATGGTATTTAGTAATCCGACATATTTTTATGATATTTTACCTTATACGTATGTTCTTGGCGTTTCCAATAAATGGATTAAGAAATTTGAAGATATTAATCTAGAAGCACCTAAGTGGTATATAGGGTATAATGATTTTACAGTTATTTCTTTCAATTCATTTATGAATTCAACGTTAAAATCAGCTAATAGTTTAATGTCATCTAGTCCATCTAGTTCTTTAAGTGGTGGATATAGTAGTGGTAGCTCTAGTAGTTCATCAGGTGGTGGGTCTTCTGGTGGTGGATCTGGAGGTGGAGGAGGTGGCTCTTGGTAGTCATCTTTTTTCATTTTCTTTATGTTTTTAATATTTTTATATCAAGTTTTTAAAACAACGAAAAAAACCTTGTTTAAGGCTTTTAAATTTTTTATATGTAGTTGATTGAAATGCGCGAGCTGTAAAAAAAGCTCAATCATATTTAAGCCACTCTTTAGCAGTTATACCAAATAATGCTACATTTAGAACATTAGCTTCTTTGGCATAAATAAATTTCTTTTGCTTTTCAGCTAAAGTAGAAACAATTATCTCTTAATAGCATCAGTATGAACTACATAACTAACTTTTGCTAGAACTCTATTAGCGTGCCAATCAATTTTCTTTTTTAATTCAATTTCAAACTCTATTTGGTTACTTATAATATTAATCATAATAAAATGTTTTCTTAATACAAAAAAAGTATCAACTTTATTTAGAAATTGATACTTTTCTATATTAAGTTCAAGCATAAAAGTTCGAACAGATTTCAAATGGAGCCCTTAAGGTTCTGGTAAAGCAACCATTATAAGCAATAAATTATAGGTAGTAATAACTACTAACTAAAGTTAGTATAACATGATTTTAGTAAAATTAACCAACATTTTAATATTTTAAGTAAATAAAATGATATAATAAAAACCGAAAGACAAATAGTAATTTGTGGAGGATGTTATGGATAAAGAAAATAATAAAATGAAATATCTTGGAAAGTTAATTTTCAAATTAATAATTACTGGAATCGCTCTATTTGTAAGTTATATAGTATCAATTTATTTGTTAATAATTTTTAATTCATTAAAAATAAATGTGATTTCTACAGTATGGAGTGCTTTACTATTACCAACCTTATTATTAATTTTAATATATTCAAAAAATAAAAAAAGAAATTTGAAAAGATTTGGAATATTTATTTTAGTTTTCTTTATAGTTTTAGGAATTAATATTGGAATAAACAAATATGAAGAAAGTATAACTGTAAAAACTAATGTAAATATAGATTGTAATGAGTATTTACCGTTTACAGAAGATTCAAAAATTGTAAAATTAGATAAAGAAGCTAGTTTAAAATTAACAGAAAAATTGCCAATATTAGATGGAGCTGCTGCTGTATTTCCAGTATATTCAGCTTTTGTAAATGAAACTTATCCCAATACAACCAAATTAAATGATGGAGTTTTTGAATATAATAATACAGTAAGAGGGTATTCATTGCTTGCTCAAAAAGAGACAGACATATTTTTTGGTGGATATCCTTCAGAAGAACAAATAGATTTTGCTAGAGAGAATAATACAGAATTTGTATATACAGAGATTGCAAAAGAAGCTTTTGTGTTTTTTGTTTACAAAGATAATCCAGTTGAAAGTTTGACTCAAGAACAAGTAAAAAAGATTTATTCTGGTGAAATTACAAATTGGAAAGAAGTTGGTGGAAACGATGAAGATATTGTAGCATTTCAAAGAAACGAAGGTAGTGGAAGTCAAAGTAGGTTAAAAAGATTTATGGCTGATACTCCAATAATGGAAGCACCAACAGAACAAGTTAATGATTTTATGGTTGGAATAATAGATAAAGTTTCAGATTATAAAAATAAAACAAATTCTATAGGTTTTTCTTTTAGATATTATATGGAAGGAATTATAAAAAATTCCAATGTTAAAATATTAAAGATTGATGGTATTGAACCAAATATTGAAAACATTAGAGAAGAAAAATATCCAATAACTGGGTCGTTATATGCTGTAACATACAAAGATAATAATAATGAAAATGTTCAGAAACTTTTGGATTGGATTTTATCAAAAGAAGGTCAAGAAATAATAGAAAAAACTGGATATGCAGGAATAAAGTAGTATTACAAATTACAATTTAGTAATTACTACAATAATAATTAGTATAATAATTTTAGGTTATTTATGGATTATATCACAATGTAATATAATTGTTAGAAAATAATTTTTTGGAGTTAGAAGTGGTTTAAATATGAAATATAAAAATGAAATAGTAATAATATCAATAATAACTATATTAATATTATTTTTAAAATTGATAAATGTGTTTCAAATTGAAAATGGTTTAGGCTATCCTTTCATTATTGTTTTAATGATAATTTGTTTTAGTCTTGCTACAATATTTATTCAAAAAAATATAGATAAAAATTATAGAATAAATAAATTAAATTATCAAAATTTAAACATTTTAAAATACATATCGTCAATTTTAATTATTGTATTACACTTGCGTCCGTTTTTTAACTTTTCAAATGAATTAGATTTAGCATTTAATAATATAATTACAAGAATATGTGTTCCTATATTTTTTATAATAACTGGCTATTTTGTTGCAAAAAAGGAGAAAGAAAATAAAAATTATATAAAAAAATACATAAAGAAAACAATACCATTATATTTTGCTTGGAGTTTGTTGTACATACCTGTAATAATAGGTACAATAATTCAATATTTGCCAATCATAAATGAGTATATATCAAAAATCAATATTACTTTACCTTTACTAATTATTCTATCAATAATATTACTACCTATTATAGTGTTGATTGCTTTATGCTATACAGGAGTTTATTATCATTTATGGTATTTTCCTGCAATAATATTTTCTTTGATTGTTTTAAAAAAATGGAAACAAAAATTTAATATAAAATATTTATTAATAATTTCCTTTATATTATTATTGTTTGGAGCGACAGAAACTTATTATGGAGTTTTACCGTTATCAATAAAAAGAATATTATCTTATTATTATAATATTTTCTTTACTACAAGAAATTTCTTATTCTTCGGATTATTTTATGTAGTATTAGGTTATTATGTAGGTACAAAGGAAAAGGCATATTCAAAATATTGTTTTCTTAAATTAATTGTTTCGTTTTTCTTATTAACTTTTGAGGCAATATTACTACACGATACTGATAGACTTAATAGTAATATTTTATTATCTTGTATACCATTAATTTACTACTTATTTATTTCGGCTATTTATATTACTAATAGTGTGAAATTAAATTTCCAATTTGGTACTTATTCTAAATATTATTATTTAATACATCCTATGATAATTTTTGTTATATCTTTGTTGTATAAAAATATAAATTATTATCCATATTTAAATATTTTGATAGTACTACTGATTACACATATTATTTCAGCTTTAATAATTAAATTAAAGGAGAAAAACAAAAAGTTAATTATTTAATAAATTACAATTTTGAAGTTTGAAAAATTTATAGTAATTTATACGGAGGATTAAACAAATGAACGAATATATAAATTTGACATTAGAAAACATTGACGAGGAGCATATATGTTGTGCAATAGGAGATAAAAAACATCAAGCAGGTGTTAATAGTAAAAAGGAATGGATAAAAAGTAAATTAAAAGATGGTCATATTTTTAGAAAATTAAATGCAAGAGGAAAAATATTTATTGAATATGAGCCAATAGAAACAGCGTGGATTCCTATTAGTGGTAAAAATTATGAATATATTTATTGCTTATGGGTAGCAGGAAGTTTTAAAGGAAAAGGAATTGGAAAAGAATTACTAGAATATGCAATAAACGATTCAAATGAAAAAGGTAAAAGTGGTATATGTACTCTAGTTTCTAAAAAGAAGAAACCTTTTATTGGAGAGAAGAAATTTTTTGAACATTATGGATTTAAAGTTGTAGATACTATTGGAGATTATGAACTATTAGCATTACAATTTGATGATAGCGAAACTCCTAGATTCAATGATAATGCAAGAACTATGAAAATAGATAATCAAAATTTCACTATTTATTATAGCAATGAATGTCCTTATGTAGAATATGAAGTAAATGAATTAACTGAATATGCAAAGGAAAATAATATAAAAATTAATTTTATAAAAATAGATTCGTTAGAAAAAGCCAAAAATGCACCTTGTATTTTTAATAATTGGGCTAATTTTTATAAAGGCGAATTTATATCTAATACGATATTAAATGCTAATTCATTTAAAAAGTTAATAGACTAAAAAATTACAATTTAGTAATTAGTTAGAAAAATAGTAATTTGAAAGTGAAATGAAAATAGAAACTTTTTGATTTATTTACATCTTCTAGCTATTAAATCTTTACACCAAATTTTTGCACACTCTATAATATCTTCAAGAGATATGTCTAAATCATTTCTATAATATCTTATAAATTGCATAGCAAGACCATCAGATAATGTAGAAACTTCTAATTCTAAAAGATGCTTGTTTTTTATAGAAGGATCATTGTTTAAAACAATATAAATTCTGTCTTTACAAATATTTCCTAATCTTGTTACAAAGTCTGTTACTTCTTTAGAATTAAACATTAACTTAAAAAGATTATTATTCTTTTTAATATATTTGTATATTTGATTAAAAAAGTATTCTATATCTTCTTTTTTAGTTATGTTAATATCATCAAAAAATACTTGCAATGTTTCATTTTTTATATCTTGAGCCACATCATACACATCGTTATAATGGGTATAAAATGTACTTCTGTTAATATCTGCGTTTTTTACAAGTTCTGTAACACTCACTTTATGAATACTTTTATTTATATATAATAGTTTAGCAAATTCATCTCTAATTTTTTTCTTTGTTTTATTTGATGATGAGTTCATATATTGTGCTCTCATAACTATACCCTCCAATTTAGACAAACAATATTCAAATGTCCAGATTTAGACATTTAGCTTTTAATATTCTAGACATAATATTTTAAGTATAATATAATTATACCATACAAAATAGACAATGTCTATTTCTTGGAAAGGAATGATATTATGAATGTTTATAATTTAATGAGCAAAGCTCCAGCTCCAAAAGGAATAGAAAAGAGAAAAGCACATATTATTGGTGGTGGAATAGCAGGATTAGCAACAGCAGTATTTTTGATTGATGATGCTTCTATGCCAGGGAAAAATATTACCATTTATGAAAAGCGAAACTCTTTAGGTGGTTGTTGTGATGCCTTAGAAAATGAAATGGGATATATATGTCCTGGAGAAAGAGAACTAGAACCTTTTATGGAATGTCTTTGGTATTTGTGTAGTAAAATTCCATCTTTAGATGATCCAACAAAAACAATATTAGATGAATCGGTACAAGCTAATAAAGATGTTCCTATCCATTCAGAATGTAGAATTCTACATAAACAAGGGCATATTTATACAAAAGTTCACGATTATAAATTATCTAAAGAATTATTATTGAAAATGGAACACTTTATAAGTATGCCAGAGAAAGAATTAGAAGATTTGACTATTGAAGATTATTTTGGTAAAGATAGTGAATTTTTCCATAGTTCTTTGTGGTGGTGTTATCACTCTATGTTAGCTTTTAAGCCGTACCATAGTGCCTTAGAAGCTAAAAGATATTTTAATAGATTCGGTTTGTTAAATAGACTTGATTATTTAGAGGGAATTCTTCATACAAAAAGAAATGAGAAAGACTCTATTATAAAGCCTATAGAAAAATGGTTAAAGGAAAAAGGAGTAACAATACTTACTGATAGTTCCGTATATGATTTAAAAATGGATAAAGAATGTAATACTGTTGAAGGTATTATGATTAGAGATAAAGATTCTATTAAAGTAAATTCAGAAGATTTAGTATTTCTAACAAATGGTTCTTTGATGACAAAAGCAAGATATGGAGATAATACACACGTTGCTGAAACAGATAGATCTACAGAAGATTTAGGATTGTTTACTATATGGAAAAATCTAGCAAAGAAAAACAAAAAATTCGGAAATCCTGATAAATTTTTAAATCAAATAGATAAAACAAAATGGATGAGTTTTTTCTTAACTGTAGAGGATTATCCAGAATTCTTTGAAAGATTGGAAAAAATGACAGGAAGCAAAAGTGGTACTGGTGGAGGAATTACTTTTATGGATTCTGGTTGGGAAATGTCATTAGTTATTTATGATAGAAATTATTATCCAAATCAAGAAAAGAAAAATCGTGATGTTTTATGGGGAGATGGATTGTTTGGAGAGAGAATAGGTACTTATATTAAGAAACCTATGGCAGAATGTACTGGTAATGAAATAATCGAAGAAATGTTATATCATTTTAATATGTTAGATATAAAGGATGAAGTTATTAAACACTCTTATATATCTACTTGTATGATGCCATATATAACTTCACAATTTATGCCAAGAAAAGAGATAGATAGACCAAGAATTGTACCAGAGGGTTGTACGAATTTAGCATTTATAGGTCAATTTGTTGAAGTTCCTAAGGATGTAGTGTTTACAATCGAAACAAGTGTAAGAACACCTCTTGAGGCAGTTTATAAATTAACAGAGTTAGATAAAGAAATTATAGAAGTAAATCCAGCGAGGTATGATTTAAGATATATTGTGGAAAGAGTAAAGAAGCTTAGTGGTATTGAGGGAGATGTTACTGAAAAACACATTCCTAAAGTAAATATACTAAAATTAATAAAGAATAAAAATGCTATTAAAGATTTAATATTGAAAAAAATAAATGATGTACCACCATATTATGTTATGTATCCAGGGAGAGATAAGTCTATTGCACATAAAAAATATTCATTAAATCCAAAATTTCCTAAGGATGAGGAATAATAAATAGAACAAAATAAATATGTATAAAGGCAGATAATTGAAAGTTATCTGTCTTATGTGTATAATCATCTTGATAAATCACAATAAGTAGGGTAGATAACCAGTTGAAATTATCTACCTTTTATTATATAATCCTAACAAGAATTAGTAATTTGAAAGAGAGTTATATAAAAGATAAGAAATAGTATTAGAAAGAAGGGAAAGAATATGTGTACAGCAGCAACTTATAAAACGAAAGATTTTTATTTTGGAAGAACATTGGATTATGAATTTTCATATGGAGATGAAGTAACAATAACACCAAGAAACTTTGAATTTAAATTTAGAGAAGTAGATGACATTAAGAGTCATTATGCGATAATTGGAATGGCATTTGTTACTGAAGATTATCCATTATATTACGATGCAATAAACGAAAAAGGGTTAGCAATAGCAGGTTTAAATTTTGTTGGAAATGCTCATTATAAAGAAAAACAGGAAGGAAAAGATAATGTTGCTCAATTTGAACTGATACCATGGATTTTAAGCCAATGTTCAAATGTAAATGAAGCTAGAAATTTGATTGAAAAAATGAATGTGTTAAATACTCCATTTAGTGATAAATTACCATTAGCTAGCTTACATTGGATTATTTCCGATAGCACACAATCAATAACTGTAGAGTCTGTTATTGATGGAATAAAAATATATGATAATCCAGTAGGGGTATTAACTAATAATCCATCTTTTGATAAGCAAATGTTTGCCTTAAATAATTATATGTATTTATCACCTAAATCTCCAGAGAATAAATTTAGTAAAGAATTAGATCTAAGTTTATATAGTAGAGGAATGGGAGCAATAGGTCTACCAGGTGATTTATCATCGCAATCAAGATTCATAAGAGTAGCGTATACTAAATTAAATTCTTTTTCTAAAGAAGATGAAAAATCAAGTGTTAGTCAATTTTTTCACATTTTAGGTAGCGTTGATCAACAAAGAGGATGCTGTGATTTAGGTGATGATAAATTTGAAATAACAATTTATACATCTTGCTGTAATGTAAATAAGGGAATTTATTATTATACAACATATGATAATCATCAAATAACAGCAGTTGATATGCACAAAGAAAATTTAGATAGTAATGTACTTATTCGTTATCCTTTGATAAAGGAAGAACAGATAAGAACTCAAAATTAATGTTTATTTATAAAGAAGATAAAAGTATTACATATAAAAATGAATTAGTATGAGGAGAAAAAATATGTGGATGGCAGTAAAAAGAGGAATTGTTGTAGCAATAGGTTTATTAATACAAATTCTATTAACATTATTTATATATTTAAAATTTGGAGAATTTATAAGTATTATTCAAGTAGTTTATGGTTTACTTAGTATTATAATTGTTTTAATGATTATCAAGTATAGTAAAAGATTAAGTAGCGATTTAATATGGATATTACTGATTATGCTTTTTCCATTAATTGGAACACTTCTATATATCATACTTAGTAATAATATGAAAAGAAGTAAAGTTTTAAAGAATATTAATGAAAATATAGAAAATGGTCAAAAATACTTAATACAAGATGAATTTATAAAAAAAGAAATCGATACTAAAAATTTAGGACAATTAAAATATATAAGTGAATTTGCAGGATTTCCTGTAACGAAAAACAATGAGATAAACTATTATTCTCTTGGTGATGACGTTTATCCTGTTATGTTAGAAGAACTAAAAAAAGCCAAAAAATTTATTTTTATAGAATATTTCATTATTAATAATGGTACTATGTGGCAAGAAATTTTAGATATATTAAAAGAAAAAGCAAATTCAGGACTAGATGTAAGAGTATTATATGATGATATGGGTTCTTTTGCTATGCTACCTAGTAATTATCCAAAGTTACTGGGAAAATATGGAATAAAATGTATGCAATTTAATAAATTATCGCCATTTGCAGGTATTATTATGAATAATAGAGATCATAGAAAAATAATGATAATTGATGGACATACTGCTTTTTCTGGTGGAATTAATATTTCAGATGAATATATAAATATAAATAGTAAATTAGGAGTATGGAAAGATAATGGAATTAGGATAAAAGGTGAAGCTGTTTGGAATTTTACTGTTATGTTTCTAGAAATGTGGAATTCATTTAAAAAAGAAGATAATGATTATAATAAATACAAATATAATTTTACTGAAAAGTATAAGGAAAATGGTTTCGTTGTACCTTATGGGGAAAGTCCATTAGATGATGCTATAACCGGCGAAGATATTTATCTAAATATTATCAATCAAGCGAAAAAGTATGTTTATATTTATACACCTTATTTAATTATTGATACAGATATGATAAATAGTTTAATCTTAGCTGCAAGAAGAGGAGTAGATGTCAGAATTGTTGTTCCTGGAATACCCGATAAAAAAATTGTATATGATTTAACCTCTTCTTATTTTTATACATTAATTAAAGGTGGAGTAAAAATTTATACTTATACGAATGGTTTTGTACATAGCAAAGTATTTTTATCCGATGATGAAATAGCAACTGTAGGAACAATAAACTTAGATTATAGAAGTTTATATTTACATTTTGAATGTGGTATTTATATGAAGGATACAAATGTAATAAAAGATATCAAAAAAGATTTTGAGTATTCCTTTAAAGAATCACATAAAGTAGATGAAAAAGAAGCAAAAAATGGTTTATTTAAAGGACTATGGCAAGCTATTTTAAGATTATTTGCTCCAATGATGTAAACGATATAATAAAATTAGATAAATAGAAAATTATAATTTGTTGAGAAAGCCGTTAAAATGATTTGCTTTTTTCATGATATAATATATGGTGTAAACAAAGCAAAAAATAGTAATTTATAGGGAGATTAATTATATGGAAAAGAATAAAAAAGAAAATACAAATAATTTGATATCAAGAATAAAAGCAAGGGCTAATGCAGACAAAAATACTGAAGAAAAGAAAAGTCCTGATAGTTTAATATTAAGAATAAAAAGAAGAGCAAATGCTGATAAAAATAAAGAAAGAGAAAGATAAATTACAATTTAAGGAGTTGATAGTATATGGATAAAGAAGTATTGTTATCAAATATAGATAAAGTTCATACTACTGAAATGGGTATTGATAGAATTAAGAAAAATCTTAAAATAGATACAAATGATGTAGTTGAACATTGTAAGAATAAAGTTTTAGACAAGAATTGTAATATCTATAAGCAAGGTAAGAATTGGTATTGTGAAATAGATAATATAAAGATAACTATTAACTCATATAGTTATACGATAATTACAGCACATACTATTCGCTAAATTACAATAAGTTGGGTAGATAACCAGTTGAAATTATCTACCTTTTATTATATAATCGTAACAAGAATTAGTAATTTGAAAGAGAGTTATATAAACGATAAGAAATAGTATTAGAA
>ENA-OUQF01001684-OUQF01001684.1-human-gut-metagenome-genome-assembly--contig:-NODE-1684-length-12663-cov-4.986041_pt1 | contig 12663 bp, 9 predicted proteins | sample MGYA00237947_ERZ548826 | MGnify/ENA primary metagenome ERZ548826 (study PRJEB26490, sample SAMN05194701) | human gut metagenome | biome: terrestrial biome; feature: human-associated habitat; material... | reverse complement strand
CCCAGGGCCGTTACCGTGAGCTGACCTCCACCTCCAACTGCACCGAGTATCAGGCTCGTCGTCTGAACATCCGCGAGCGCACGGAGGATGGCTCCACCCGCGCCGTCGCCACGCTGAACGGTACGCTGGCCACCACGCGTTGGCTGGTCGCCATCATGGAGAACCATCAGCAGAAGGACGGTTCCATCGAGATTCCGAAGGCCATGCGCGCCTACATGGGAGGCAAGGAAGTCATCGAGCCGACCAAGTGGGAAGCCTGATTGCTTTGAATACTGATTGATCATCAGCTGCATACGGCGTCAACGTTGCTGCGTTGGCGCCGTATTCGTATGGTGTGGACTGCCGATGAAGGACTGCCGATGAAGGAAGACCGTTGTCGGGATCCGATATTCCCATGTCATGCTGTGGATAACTTGTGTATAACTACTGGATGCGGTGGATATGTTGTATTGCATATCCCGGTCGTGTCGCGGCGGGGAAGGGTGACGCTACAATAACTGAGGTGCCTGTTCGCATGCATACGTGTGATGCGTGTTCGTGCGGATGGTTTGGCACGTAGGGTAGATGTCTGAGCGGTCTAAAGAGACGGTCTTGAAAACCGTTGAGGTGCAAGCCTCCGCGAGTTCGAATCTCGCTCTGCCCGCCCTGTGGGGCTCCGGGGAACCGGAGCCCTTTTTGTATTGCGTCGTCTCGGGCGCCGAAATCCACGACAATGGGCATTGTCATACTCGGCCTGATCCGGGGAGCGGAATCCGCTGCGGAAGATCTTGTGCGATCAGCCGAACAGTCCCCAGAACGCCAAAAGCAGCAAAGACAGCGCCGAAGCCAGCATACCCAATGTGGCAACGGCTGTGTGCCCGCCGCCCCAGGTTTCCTCGCCGGCTTGGCTTGCGGCGGCGTACAGGTCCGGCCGCGCATGTTCCGCATGAGCGTACGGCGGCTTTGGCATGCGCATGACGGCGTATTGCGCAATCAGCCAGGCAAACGCCACCAGTTCCAGCCAGGTCAACGCCACCACGCCATGCCAGTTGCGGGCCAGCACGGCCGAGTTGCTCGTCAATGTGATCGCATCCTGAATCACCATGACCAGATAGGCGAGGAGTGCGCATGTCGTTACGGCGGCCAACGCCACGTTCAATATGAGTGCGATGCGCAGCGGAACGGGGAAACGATGATTGTTCGTCTTATGGCGACGTGTTCGAATCATGTGCGCGAGCGTCAATATGATACCGCCGAAAACGGTTGCTACGCAGCATGCCAGGCAGAGCAGGATGGCACTCGTCAGCACGCCAAGCGAGGAGAGCAAGCCGGCATCGGTGGATGGCGGGGCCGCGAACTCCTGATGAGGACGGCTGCCCGCGATCATGGGTGTCTTCCAGCCGCCTACGCCGGTGCCGGCGGTCACGGCGTTCACCCAATCCTCCAAATCGTGCGTGTAATGCGACGCCAAGGGCAGGTTGGGAGCCGACAGGCTGCCGGTGCGCATCTGATGATTGGCGTTGTAATACCGCAGTGTCACATTATGGTTGCCTGCAGCATTGGCGGCCCGGGTCAACAGCCGCGCGCCCTGTTCGATCGGCATTGCCGTATCTTGCGTGCCGTAGTTGATCAGCAGAGGCATCGTAAGCGATCTGCGGTAGTAGGCGGCGTCGAAATCAGCGTAATTCGGACCGACGTTGTCCACGCTCAGGCTGGTGAGTTTCGGAATGATATGAATGATGGCATCCGGCGCGCCAGTGGCCTTAAGACAGCTGGTGGCCGCCATGGCCATCTGCTGTCGACCTGAGACTACAGGCGATGATGTCAGGATGGCGAATGCCAGATCGGGGTGCTCATGAGTCAATACGGTGGCGATCCATGTGCCTTCGGATTCGGCATAGATGCCTGTTTTGGCGGCGTCCACACCCGGCCAGCTGCGTAGCACCTGCAAGGATTTTGCATAATCGTTGGCACTGGACACATAGTCGCGGCTCAGCATGGAGTAATTGTCAAGCCGCTTATCCGGTACCAAAGTGGTGATGCCTGCCGTGGCCATGGCCCGGGCAATATCGCCGTAGGCCTCGGACGATTTCCCGGTGCCCGATCCATGCATGAACAGACAGGCCGCATGGCCTTTCGACGCCCCAATCGGCTCCCGCACGATTGCCGCGGCCTTCACCCTGCCGCTCAGCTGGATTGTGATATGCGTTTCTCTGACCTGATAACGGCCCTCCTGCGGCGTGACGACCCCTGTGGCCTGGATGGATGTGCTGGGCGAATGCACCGCGATATGGTTCGTGAACGGTTCGACCTGCCATCGAGGCGTGCATGCCATGCCGAAAGCGCATAATAGCGCCGTCAGCACTAGTGCAATGACTATGGTGGCCGCGAACGTCATCCATATGCGTTGCATTGCCGTACCAGATGTGCTGGTTGTTCCTGTTTTCTGTGATGTATCCGATACCGTTTGCACAACTGCCACTGTAGGTCGCTACGGCGTCGGATGGGTTTCAGTGTTCGGCGGTTCCACCATTCCGATGCGTTATTGCGCCGATTCCGCCCCCATAAGATCACGGAAACCGCCCAAACGCACCGTATTGGCAATCGTTTCCTCGGTCAGATTGCGCTGTTCGCCGGCCAAACGCTCCACAAAAGCGAGATACAGATTCAGCGTGTGCTCTGAATACGTGCCTAATTCGCCGCGTAGATAGGTTTCGAACGACGTGGCATCGGCGGTATCCTCGGCCGTGGTCAACACGCGCATGGCCTGCCCGAGTTTCGGGTAACGCTCGCGGAACTTGCGTGCCCACGCCACCTGCATGGCGATGATTCGCTCCTGCAATGCTTCGCGGGAAGCGCTCAGCGAGGGGATATACGGTTCGATATTCGCCGTGTATTCCTCGGGATGGGTGGAACGCATCATGTTCCAATGCACTGGTTCGGAAGCCAATGATTTGGCTATACGCGTGGCACAGACCTACACCCGCGGCGAAGGCGTGATGGTGCCGCATGATGAATGCCCGGTGAGGTCCGATCCACATATCACACAATCCGGCGGTCCGCGGCCCAACGGGTGAGTTCCGTACGATTCGACAATTGCAGTTTTCGCAGCACCGAACTCACGTGCGTTTCCACGGTTTTGATGGAGATGAACAGTTCCGCGGCGACTTCCTTGTACGTGTAGCCGCGCGCGATGAGCCTCATGACCTCCTGTTCGCGGTTCGACAGCCGGTCCAGTTCATCGTCATGGATTGAACCGCCGAACGCGCCGTTTGCGGATGCTCCGTTTTGGAACGCGGACAGGACGAAACCTGCCAGTTTCGGAGAGAACACGGCGTACCCTTCATGCACCTGCTTGATGGAGGAGATCAGATCGTCTCCAGAAATCGTCTTGGTCGCATACCCCTGCGCGCCGGCACGAATCACGGAACCGACATCCTGCGGCGAATCGGAAACCGACAGCGCGAGGAATACGGTGGCAGGGGAGTAGAGACGCGATGTGGTGAGGATCTCCGCTCCGCCACCGCCCTTTCCTCCCGGAACGTGCACGTCGAGCAGCACCACGTCCGGTTTGGTCTGCGCGATCATCGCCACTGATCCTTCCACGTCGGCCGCCTGCCCGACCACGTCGAAATGCGGTTGCAGTGTGGCGATGACTCCCGCACGGAACATCTCATGGTCGTCCACGATGGCGATTCTGATGTTCGGCTCCTGTTCGCTCATTGCTGCTCCTTGTCTTACTGCCGTGGTGTTTGCTGTTGTCGTGATTGCTGCGAGGTCTGCTGCGAAAGTGCGTCATTTGGTTTCACGGCTGCTATCGGCATGTGCATACGTACCTCCGTGCCCCAATTGGGGCACGACACGATCTCCACTGTACCGCCGCGCCGTTTGACACGTCCGATGATCGACTCGCGCAGTCCCAGACGATTCGCGGGTACTGCATTGATGTCGAAGCCGTTGCCATGATCCCGTACGAACACCTCCACTAGCTTGTCGCCAGCCTCGCAATAGACGGACACCGGCTCTCCGCCATGCGTCACGGCATTGACGAGCGCCTGTTGCGTGGCGTCAAGCAGAGCGTCGGTCTGCGCGCTCGGCTGCGCGTCGCCTACGGTCACCACCTCTATCGGCTTGCCGTGTGTGTCTTCCACATGCGCAGCGATTTCTTTCAGGCCGGCATTGACGGAACGATCGGACGTGGTTCGTTCTTGGTACAGCCATTCCCTCAATTCGCGTTCCTGCTGCCTTGCCAGCGCGAACACGGTCTGCTGGTCGCCCGCATGCAGCTGGATCAACGCCAACGTCTGCAATACGCCGTCATGCAGATGGGCGGTCATGTCGGCTCGCTCCTCCTCACGTTCCTTCAACGCGCGTTCCGTGCCCAGATCGCGGAATAACGCCATGATCCATGGCACGATCGCCACCAGCGCGCCGACGAGCAGTGCCAATCCGGCAAGCAACATATTGACCGTGACATGTCGGACGGATGCCGTTATATGAGCGTGAGCGGCGATATAGGTGGCATATGCCGCGAAAATGATTGCAATACCGCCGAGCATCGTCCACAGCTGGCCTTCCTTCGCATTGAACCGCAGCCAGGAGACACCCACGCCTACTACGCCGAGCAGCAACGGCACGATCAACGTTCCCTCCATGCCATTGGCCAGCATGATGCCGCATATGGTAAGCGCCGCAAGTCCCACCAAAGCCAGTAACGCCGGTTTCGGCGCCTGCTTGAGCATTTGCTCCAGACTCTCGGACGATTGCGCCCCGCCGTAGGCGGCGTCGTTTGACACGCCGTCGATGATGGGCGATTGCACGCCGTTATCTTGTGCGCGCGCGCCGTTGTCCGTGCCGCCGGACATGCCATATGACGTATTGCCACGGGACAATGGTGCGCTGTTGACGTTTTGGTTGCCTGCGATGACGTATGCCTGCCGTACCGGGTCGCCGGCGGGAATGGTGATCCACAGGAAGATATATGTGACGAGTCCGGTACCGAAGAAGAAAGTGGCGATGACGAAAATGAAGTGAATCAGGTTGACCGATACGCCCAGATGCATGCTGATGGCCTTGGCCACGCCCGCGACCGCACGCCCGTATGCTGGTCTCAGCAATGGCAGTCGCGCCGGTCGGGACGGTGCTGGACGGCCTTCTCGCAGGGTTTGCTCATAGCAGCAGCGCATATAGACCGCGCTGGCCTGGTCGTACTGCTCCTGCGTGTATCGAGGTTTGGCTAAGGACTTCATACTTCCATTGTGCCCTGTCAGGGGCGTCGATTCGGGGCTTTCAGACGGTGTTCAGGGCAGATTCAGGGTGTTCCCCGATACGGTTGGCGGTCTTGGATTGCTGTAATGGAACCATGAGCAATGCAAACAACAATCAGCAAGGTGACTGGCAGGATACTGGACCAGCCGGACCTGCCGGTTCTGCCGGATCGCAGCCTTCCCGAGGAAGTCGGTTCTTCGCATGGATCCGGTCCAGTCGGATCATGCGCGGTCGTGACCGGTGGATCGGCGGCGTGTGTGATGGCGTGGCACGCAGACTCGGCTGGAACGCGACTTTGGTGCGCGCACTGGTGATTCTCACATCGCTGCTGTTTGGTGCGGGAGCCGCGTTCTATGCGTTTGCTTGGTTCCTGCTGCCCGATGAGGCCGACGGCCGAATCCTCTGTGAGGAACTGATTCATGGCCATTGGGATTGGAACTGTGCAGGTGTGCTGGTCTGCGCTGCGGTGGCGCTGTGCCTTCCCGGCGTGGGTTGGGTGGCGTTCGGCGCGGCCGTGCTGGTGTTCTGGCTGCTGGTGAATCGCCAATCATATGCGGCGAGTCTGCCACAACCGCCACAGCCAGGCTGGCCTGCGCAACCGGGGCAACCCATGCGAGACGCGCAGCCGCGAGCTGGGCAACCAAACCAGCCGACGCAACCGCAGTATACGCAACGTCCGATGGCAGCGAATGCTCCTATCGGGTCTGCTGCATCGGTTCCGTCCGTTCGGCCGGCTTGGACGCCACAGTCGCGACAGCCAATCCAGCCGACACTTCAGCAACCGACGCAGCCTTCGGTTGCCAACTACCGGCAATATGCACAGCCGGCGCAATCGCCATGCCAGATGGCTCAGCAACCGGTGAACCCGCCATCCGCGTTCGCCACAGCCAACGTGCCACCGACCTTCACTGCTTCGGCGGCTCCTTTGGCAGCGGTCACACCTAAGCCGAAACGCGCTCGCCGTAAGCCGGCGGGACCGCTGCTGGTACTGGTGACGCTCGGTCTGGCATTGCTTGCGATTGCCGGAACTGGTTGGTATGCCTCCATAATGACGGTCGATTACGACTACGCCATGCGTCTGCTGCGTCTCATCACGCTGTGTTGCGGCGGTATCTGCCTGGGCGTCGGCGTGGTGATCGTGGTGCTTGGTTGCGTGGGCCGTCGTACCGGCGGTCTGCATCCGCTGGCATGGTGCGCCGCATTCATGGCCGTGATGATGATATTCTGCACGGGCATGGTGACGTTGGAAAGCCGCGATTGGATGATACCGGATGACTACCGCCGTACAAAGGTGAACGGTACCGTGACGTGGAGCGACACCAGCGACGCCCAGATGAAACGGTACGAACAGGGACTGGCGGTGGTTGGCAAGGATTACGCCAATGATTTGCTGAACATCGATTTGAGTGGATATCCGGCCTCCCATGGCAAGCACAAGGTCAGGCTCAACGACGGCACGTATGGCGAAAGCTCATGTCCGACGGGAACGTTGAATCTGGTGGCGGTGAACGTCCAGGTGGCGGTCACGCTGCCGGACGGATGCCAGTGGTCGATGGGTAATCAGAATAGCGGTTACACCGTCTCGGATTACGTGGGAGGTCCTGACGGCATCACATTCCTCAACGGCACGGGATCGATAGGTTTGTTCTTTGCCGGCGATGACGACATGAATTATAACCGTCGTGGAACGAATAAAGTTATTCCAGCGTTCGATGGCACCACCGATTTCGACGATTCGGACGATTCTGCCGATTCGGACAATCCTTACGAATCGATGCATGGCGTCCAGAATCTGGATGAGGCGTTCAAATCGATCTACGACAACAAATGGTATTGGCCGTCCTTATATTCGGACAAGTCGCCGGAGCGTCCGGACCTGTTCATCAATGTCGACGGAACGGTAGATGGCAGCGTCACCATGCAATACGCGTCCGACAGTCAGCTGCCATTGGGAGCGGCAAATGAGCAATCATACGACAGCGCCGACGGAAAGGAATCGAAATGAGTGACGAAGAAACGCGCGAAGTGCCGTTGATGGACGTCATGGGTATTGCGGAAGTCGCGGATACCGTTGATGCTGACGGTATTTCGGGCGATTTGGATATTGCGGATGCTTCGGATGTTTCACAAATGCCTACGGAAACCCTGCCAGTCGCCGCCGATCCGGGTGAGGCGGAAACCGAATCGTTCCAAATGCCGCTCGATAGTGGTCTGGCCGATTCGGCCGGTTCGTTTGATTTTGACGGTTCTGACGGGCATGCAGGTGGGTTTGCGCGTGAAAACACGTCCGAATCGGAGCGTAAGCCCCAATCGGAATCCCACTTCGAATCCGCAGGTAGGCAGAAGGATGATGCGCCTTCTGCGCATGCTGCGGAACCAGCCATGTTTTCCGGGCCAATCAAGTCCTCCAAACAGGTGCACGTCGGCAAAACGAACGGCGACCTGGTAGTGCGTCCATCCGGGCCAAGCGCTGGAACCATCGTGCTGGGTGTGTTCTTCTGCCTAGCCGGTTTGGCGGCCGTGGCGTGCGGCGTGATGCCGATAAATCTGTGGAAGTGGTTGCCGAATCCGTCGACGATGTTCTTCTACGGGGTCGGCGGTCTTGGAGCGCTGCTGCTCGTCATTTCCGTGATCTGGGCCGTCACTTCCGCAGTGCGTCTGCGCCGTCAGGAACGACAGTCGGCAGAACAGTCGCCAGAACGCCAGTAACGCTAACGACAGTGTCGCCGACACCACCACACACGTGGCCACGATGGCATGGCCGGATTCGATGCTTGCTTTTCCATCTTTTCCTGATCCGCATCGGATTCCGCTATGTCATCGTGGCCATTTTTCATAGGCCATAATGCAGTTATTTTACCGTTGGAGCGGGTTCAATGGATTCCGCATTCAACGCTGTGCCGTTTCTGCGTCGTCAAGATCGTTGAATCCGGCGATCTCGACGGTATTGCGAATCGTCTCCTCGGTCAGATTACGGTTCTCCGTTGTGAAACGGGCGATGAGATTGTCGTACAATGCGACAGTCCGGTCGGAATAGGTGCTCAGCTCACCGCGTAGATAGGTTTCGAACGACGTGGCATCGGCGGTATCCTCGGCCGTGGTCAACACGCGCATGGCCTGCCCGAGTTTCGGGTAACGCTCGCGGAACTTGCGTGCCCACGCCACCTGCATGGCGATGATTCGCTCCTGCAATGCTTCGCGGGAAGCGCTCAGCGAGGGGATATACGGTTCGATATTCGCCGTGTATTCCTCGGGATGGGTGGAACGCATCATGCGTCCGTATTTTTCGGTGACGAGATTGCGACCGGTGGCGTCGGCTCGTTCAAGATCGTTCCGGTAGCTTGCCAGCAGGTCGTGCGGCCAGGTAAGGAACTGGCTGAGTCGCATCTGGTGGAACATCGGCCAGTTGCCTTGGCATGCGGCACGTCCACCTTCATTGTTCGTATGCTGGAATTCGTTCCATTCCAAACGCACGATATGCTCGATGAGTTCGGCATCGCCATCGTTTTTCCAATCCCATGCGGTGCGATTCCGATCTGCCCCATGATTCCCGGTGCCTTCTTTCGGCACTGTCTGCATGTTGTCGTCCACGACGTCGTTCATTTCCATACCTACGCTCACAGACTATGCAGACAGGGGGCGTCGGAGACGATATGTTCCTCGACATAGGGACGCTGCCATTCCAGAAATGTCTCCTGCGAACGGGTCAGCCCCTCTCGTCGCAGCTCTCCGACGATATCCGCGCAGATGCGTTCGATGATCGCGTTGATGCGATCCGCAGGCGGTGTTGCCATGGTGCTGGCCTTGTGTTCTGTCGTGGTGCCGGGCACACCGAAGCATGCAGCCGAGGCGAGGTGCAATATCTCTTCCAGCTGCGCGCATACGCCGGAAAGACGCGTCGCCATGCGCCTGCTCAGCCGTCGTAGCGCCGCGAACCGCCACTTGTAATAGGGTGCATACCCCACGGAAACAGGATTGTTGACCAGAAAAACCAACGATATGGCGGCCTGCGCGAATTCATGGATGCTGGTCATGGCCGCCGCTCCATCGCCGCGTTGCAGCATGCGGGGCAGATTGTATTGCCCGGCCTGCGCCAGCATGCCCAAACGCCTGGAAATCAAGGACAGCCGCACATCCTCCGGCATGAAGGTGAACCCTTGGCGGGTTTTGGAGAATATGCCAAGTGCATCCGCGAAAATGCGGCCATTAGTTGCGGTGGCCAGTGTGGATTCGTCAAGTGCCAGCCACTCATGCGATGCGTCCTGCGGTGGCGCCTCGCGGTATCCGGTAAGCGTTTCGAAGAAATCGCCGATGCGGAACACGCCATCCCTGCGCATTGATCCCTGCGCGCGGGGAGTGGCGGGGGAGTCCGGTAGATCAGCCGAGGAATGTTCCGAACGCCATGCGTGGGCGATACGCTCATAATCCTCCTGCAACGCCGTGCCAATGGCAGCATAATCCTCATCCGTAAGCCACAGGCAGAACCGCGCCCCAAAATCATGATCGCGCGACAGCGCATCGTCGAAGCCGAAGCATTCCGAGCCGTAGCCGACCAGACCGACCGCAATGCGCTCCGCATAATCGGGGTATCGGCTTTGCAGCATCGGTTTGCCGGCCTGCTCCCAGAACCTGCGGGCCATCTCCATGCCATTCATGCCGCTCACGTCGCTCACGTCGCTCAACAGTGTTGCGGAGTCGGAGCCGGGCTCGGTGGAATCTGCGGCGTCGCCATTGATGTCTGCGGGAATGCCGACTTTCTGGCCGTTTTTCGCCGCCGAATCCAAGGCCTGGCGCAGATTGCCATCGGTGGTGCGCCAATACTCCGTGCCCCTGCCGTAGCGCTTTTCGATTACGGCCAGAGCCTTGCGATAGTATCCCGCAGCCTCGCCGAAACGTTGCTGCGCGAAACGTACCTGCGCTGCACCTGCCAACGCGGCGGCATAGTGCGCCGAATCCACGCCTTGCGCCCGTGCGGTGGCATGGATGGCGAGCGCCTCGTCGGCGTAGGCGTGGGCATCGTCGGTTTTGCCCTCGTCCAGCAGTGTCAGGGCGAGATTCGTGCAAGAACTCGCCAGATCGATATCCGTCGACGGATTGTCGCTCGCCTCACGCAGTATCCGCATCGCCTCGCGCAGCTCGTGCTCGGCCTGCTCCGTCCTGTCGGTTTCGCTGTACAGCATGGAGAGATTGTTGTGCAACGCGGCGATGCGCCGGTCGTCGGGACTGAACACCTGTTCGGCGCAATGCAGGGCCTGCGTGTAGAGGTCTTCGGCCTGATCGTATTGTTTCGCGGCGCGCATCGCGGTGGCACAATTGATCAGCGTCGTGGCCCAGGTTTCGCTACCTTCCAATCCCATGCGTAGCGCCAGCTCGATGGTACGCTGCACGATCCACTGGTTCTTGTCGTGCCACCCCTGGGAGCGGTAGAATCCCATCGTTTCGTTGAGCACGGTGAGCAGCCCGGCATCGTCTTCGGCGTTTTCCGCATCGCTCATGGCCTGTTCCAAGTAGGGTGCGGCCTCGCTGGCCGCGGCATGGCGGGCGAATATCGCATCCAGCCCTTGCAGGAATCGGTCGGCGTCAAAAGCGGGTATGCTGTCGGAATCGTTCGAATCGGCTTGTGTGGTGTCGGAATCATCGGTTTGCTGATCGAATTGTGCGGTGAATTGCGCCAGCAGCGCTTCCTCGTCGACCATAGGCCCTCCCTGATTGTGCCGTATCGCATGCGTTGTGCTTCTCCTTTAAGTGTATGAGCCGATACGGTTCGGCGGTTCGCCGCACAGCACGAAGCCCGACTCGCTGGACTGCGAACCGGGCTTCGAAAACGCTGGACCATGGAAACGGGCGGTCGGATGAACTGGTCTCGTCGCGCCCTTTGATCGCATCACACTTGCACTTCGCGCATACGGTTGATGGCGTCGGTGTGCGTTTCGTATCGACGGGTGTAGATGATGAGAAGCGCCACGGCGAGCAGGCTGATGGGTGCGCCGGCAATACCGGTGAAATGGTAGTTCATCGAGGTGGCGGTCAGTGCCGCGCCGCCGACGATCGAACCGATGGCGTTGCCGAAGTTGAAGGCGATCTGCACGCCGGCCCCGGCGATCAGTTCGCCGCCGCCTTCACCTGCCTGCACCATCAGCAACTGTTGTGGCGACGAGTTGAAGAACAATGCGAAGCCGATGAGGAATGTCAGAATCGCTGTGGTCATATGGTTGCCGGGAATGAAGAACACCAGCAGCAGCCCGCACAGGGCGATGAAGTGCGAGAGCGCCGCGGTGGCTCCCGGCTTCCACATGTCGGTCAGTCTGCCGCCGACGATGCCGCCGACCACCATGCCCAAGCCGGCCAGCACCATCAGCATCGGTACCATGGCGGACGACCATCCGCCCGTCTTCTGCAGCCACGGCGACACATAGCTCCACCAGCAGAAGATGCCGGAGTTGCCGAAGAACACGGCCAGCAGAATGAACCATGGGCCGGGGTGGGTGAGGAAACGGAACTGGCCCTTGATGCCGACATCCTTGATCGGGGCGACAAAGGGAACCCATACGATGACCAGGAACAGTGTCATCAGCGCCCATGCGGCGAGAATCGCAAAGGCCAGGCGCCAGGAAAGCAGTTCGGAGAGCATGGTTCCCGCAGGTACGCCGAGCATATTCGCCACGGTCTGACCGGTCACCATCATCGACACGGATTGCGCTTCCTTGCCTTTGTCGGCAAGTGTTTTGGCGATCAGCGTGGCGGTGCCGAAGAACGCGCCGTGTGGCAGTCCGGAAATGAATCGTGCGGCCAGCAGCATGGGGGAGTTCACGGCGATGGCGCTCAGGGTGTTGCCTGCCAGCGCGATGGCCATAAACAGAATGATGAGGTTCTTGGGCGGCACCTTGCGACCGAATACCAGAATCAGTGTGCCGAAGCACACGCCGATCGCGTAGGCGGAAATGTAATGGCCTGCTGCGGGAATGCTGACATGCATGGACGCTGCCGTTTGCGGCAGGATGCCCATCATCACGAATTCGGCGGCGCCGAGAATGAATGCGCCGGAAGCCAGCGCGAGGATGCTCTTCTTCATATGGTCCTTATGCTCGTGGAATGTGGCATGGGTAGGTGGGGTGATGCTGCCTACTCGTTGGTTATGCGGTTTGTCTTGTTGACATGTTGCGTTGCCCAGCCTACTTTCTCAATACGCCGACGCTGAAACTTTAGTAATCATCGGTGGTTTGGGTGTTTCTCAATCTATCGACGCTAAGAAGTGCCTGAGCGTCGGCAGTTTGGGCGGCCCTCAACCTAGCGACGGTGGGAGGTGTCTGAGCGTCGGTGGATTGGGATGGTTCGGGCAAAGAAAAAGGCGGAACATTTCTGTTCCGCCTTAGTTGTCGGGCTGGCGGGATTTGAACCCGCGGCCTCTTCGTCCCG
>ENA-OUQF01001681-OUQF01001681.1-human-gut-metagenome-genome-assembly--contig:-NODE-1681-length-12676-cov-5.504952_pt1 | contig 12676 bp, 1 predicted proteins | sample MGYA00237947_ERZ548826 | MGnify/ENA primary metagenome ERZ548826 (study PRJEB26490, sample SAMN05194701) | human gut metagenome | biome: terrestrial biome; feature: human-associated habitat; material... | reverse complement strand
CCAAGATAGAAGAAGGTATCAAAAGTAGCAAAAACAAGGTAGCAAAAGCAAAAAAAGAAACCAAAACTACAAGAACTAAAAAAGCGAAAAATATAGTAGAATCAGAAGAGATAGAGGAACCATCAGTTGTTGAAGAAGAATTAATTAGAAATTCACAAGATGAAATAAAAATTCATGCAGAAAATGGAGTAACAGAAATAATACTAAAACAAAATAATTATAGGATAGAGCTTCAAAAAAATGAATATGACATATATACAGAAAAAAGTGATACATCATACATAATTGTAAGAGATGCAGAATTGCGAATTGGCGCAGGTGATGTTTACATATTGTTGAAAAAACAGGATGAAGACTATGAAATAACTACAAATCAAGATTTTAAAATAAATTATGTAATTGATAATTTGACAAGAAGAGATAATGTGGTTAATTTTAAGTTGACTAATTTGACAGAAATTGTAGCAGGAGAAGATGGATTGACTTTTGAGATTGACGAAGAAAAAGTAATTGAAAATAATCTGGAAGACAATCGCACACTTGTAATTTCTGAAGAAGATGGAAAAGTATATTTGCCATACACAAAAGAAGATATAAAAAGAGAAGCTGCAAAAAATAAAGGAACACGTATAACTGATATTATCGAAAATAAGTATGTTTTACCAATAAATCAATATAAAAATTCAATAAAGGCGAGATTTAGAGAAGGCTATAATTTGATGTATAAAAAAGAAGGCAAAAGCAGAAGAAGCGCAATTTTGCTGGGAATTGAGCTTATGTTCGAAACTAACTTGCATCCTGCAATTATATCTGCTTGCAAAAATTTGGAAGAATTAGATATTTATTTGGATTGTTTAGATGATAATGAATTGGAAAAGTTTTCTTGCTTTAAAATTATTTATAAAAGTTTGCCAAAACTTAGAAAGAAAGCCAAATTTCAGGAATTTTAATAGAATTTTAAAATTAAGTTGCACCGATGGGACCGGTTCCCTGCGGTGCATTTTTTGTATTTGCACGTTTGGGACCGGTTCTCTGCGGTGCAATTTTTACGTAAAAAAGGGAAAAAATAATAAATTTTGCACCGTTGAGAACCGGTCCCAAACGTGCAAAATTGTAGTAAGAAAAAAGTGCTAAAAATGGCAGAAATTTTTTTGAAAAAAGAGGCAAAAAAACCGCGAAAAATGTTGAAAAAAATGGCATGTTATGATATAAATATATAGAGAAAAAACATCGAATTTTTGCAGAAAAAACAATTGGAAAATTGCAACAAAAAACGGAGGAAAAACATGTTAAGAAATAAGATAATTATAAAGAAAATACGTAATATATTTATATTGTTAATGGCGATTATAATAATGCTAGGAGTATATGCCAATATACGAAATTCAAGAGCAGAAAATGTAATTCAAGTAGAGATGGAAGTGACAGACAAAAACAATGCATTAGAGGTGCAGACAATTGAAGTGGAAGCTACAGAAACAAAAGACGGAAACTATTTGTTAGAATTACCAAAATCTGTGAATGAATATGTAGTAAGTAAATATTATACAACAGATGATGCAGAAGTGGAAATGGAAGATACTGAAGCAGATAAAACGCTTAGGTTAACTGAAACTGAAGTTGCCAATAAAAAAGTTCAATTACAAACAGATTATAAAACTAAAGAAGTTACAACAGAAGATAATCAAAAAGTAACACTTTATGATAAAGAGATGAAAAATAACGAAGAAGGAGAAGTAATAGTAAGCGGGTATGTACCTGTTGATGCAAAGGTGGAGGTAACAGAGATTGATAAAAGTGCTCTAACTAATATAACATTGCCAAAAGAGGAACAAACTGTTCAAAAGGGGTATGAAGTTTCTGTATATCAAGAAGTGGCTAAAACAGAGGCATCAGAAACAAAGGAACAATCTGAAACAGAGACAGCAGCGCAAGAACCAACACAAGCTGAAACAGCTGTACCAGCAGAGCAAGAGATTGAAAAAGTAGAATATGATGCAAGTAAGTATGGAGAAACATTAAATATAAAAACAAAAAATATAACAGAAAATACTAAAGGAACTATATATACTTTAACAGAAGACAATCAAATTAAAGGTGAGGCTACAGAAGGAGATTCAGAATACATAGAAGATGCAGAGGTAGAAAAGACAGATAAAACAGTGAAGTATATGTTGGCAACAGAGAATATAGAACAAACAGAGAATCCGGTAGATGATGAAAACGCAGACGGCGAAAATACAACAATAGATAGTGATGAAAACACAACAAATGATATAGCAGTGAGGAGTGCCGGAATGAATAGAATGAGGGCGACCTCAAGTGAGACTAGTGCAACAAGTGGATTTTTAGGAAATACAACTATTCAAAGACAAAATATAGAACAAGTAGAATTTATTGATCCAGATGATTTAAAAAGAGTAAATAGATGGAACGGCTACAATAATACAGGATTTGGACACTCTGGCAATACTACAATATGGAGAGATTTAGTTGGAAGTAATCATGGAAGCATAAATGGTGGTGCAACATTTGGAAGTGATTATTTACAGTTAGATGGATATGATGACTGGGTAAGCTTAGGCCAAATAAATTATACAGATATGGTAACATTAGATGCAATTGTAATGTTTGATGAAGTGCCTACAGAAACAACCAGAGTTGTAGAAAAAGGAATATTAGGAAATCCAGACGGTGGAGGATATTATTTACAAATAAGAAATGGGCTACCATCATTTACAGTATATATTAAAGAGTTAGGCGAATATAGTGGAGCAACAGGAACGACAGCTATAAAAGCTGGTGAAAAAGTAAGAATAACAGGAACATATGATGGCCAAAAAGCTTGTTTGTATGTAAATGGAAGTTTAGTAGCTTCTACAGCACAGACAGGAACAATAGGCACACCAGAAAAAAATACAGTAGTGGCAATAGGATGTAATCCTACAGGAAATAGTGATGGTGGGATTTCTACAGGGGAAGATAATGCACATGCAAAAATGAAGGTTTATTCTGCTGGAGTATATCATAAAGCATTATTGCCAGAAAACTTAAAAGGGTTTAATCCAGGGCTTACAACAATACCACATGTAAGTTCATATGATGTTAGTAAAAGAGCAAGTAGTAGTACATTAACAGATTTGGTAGGAGTTAATAATGGAAAAATAAATGGAGCAACATTGCAAAATGGTTATTTGCAGTTTGATGGTGTAAACGACTGGGTAAATTTGGGAGAAATGAATTTTACTGATAAAGTAACATTAGATGCAACAATATCAATGCGAAGCTTAAAAAGTGGAGAAGTTACTGTATTAGGAAATCCAGAAGGGGGAGGAATTAACTTAGTTTTACAAGATGGAAAACCAGGAGTAACATTATATAACGAAACTGCCGGAAAATGGATAGGAGCATATGCTTCTACAGCTTTAACAGCTGGAATAAAGACGAGAATAACGGTTACATATGATGGAAAAGTACTCTGCTTATATATAAATGGAACATTGGTAAAAACTAATGCATCTGCTGGGAAAATAAAAAAACCTGCTAATAATACAGTAATGGCAATAGGAGCTAATCCAACTGGAACAAGAGCAACTGCTGGTTGGGCAAATATAAATCTATATTCAGCAAATATATATAATGATGCAGTATGGGATGTATCAGCTAATAATGACAATTCAATAGTAGCATGGGCAACACAAAATAATTCTAATGGAGCATTAAAAGTTAATATTGCAAGCTATAATACAATATATGCAAATACAAATGCAAGCTATTTATTTGCTAATATTGGTTATTCAAGTATTTGTACTGAAACAGAAACAATTAAGAATTTAAATGGACTTAGTACAACGGGTGTAACCAATATGTCACATATGTTTGATAGAACTGGCTATAAAACAATAAAAACATTAAGCTTAGGAAGTAACTTTGACACAAGTAGTGTAACTAACATGAGCTATATGTTTAGAGATTTACGGACGTGAGCAACTTACAAGTTTAGATTTGGGAAGTAATTTTAAAACGAGTAAAGTAAATAACATGAATGCAATGTTCTACACAGTAGGGTTTGACAAGTTAACTAGTTTGAAATTAGGAAGTAATTTTGATACAAGTAATGTTACAAATATGAGTGCAATGTTTGCAGGCGTTGGACAAGCTTCGCAATTAGAATCGTTGGATTTAGGAGAGAAATTTAATACAAGTAAAGTTACGAATATGAGTTATATGTTTCATTGTACTGGTACAGCGGCATTGGAAAAATTGTATTTGGGAAAATTATTCTATACTACAAGTGCAACTGACATGACAAATATGTTTTATTATTGTGGAGGAGATTTGGATTTAGGTCCTGCATTTACAAGGATAGCAAGTAACAACACAAATATGTTTGAAATGCCGAAAAATGTATATGGATTTTACACAATATATGTTGCTGAATCTATATACTATGATGATACATACTTAAGACTAGATAGAAATTCAAGTACAAAAATTAAATATAATGGAGAATCTGTAGTACCAAAATACAAGACAAAATGGAAACAAGAAAAGGTAGAAACAGATATAACAAAAGGAACAATAAAAGTAACTTTGAGAGGTAAAGCAGATTTAGGTATGGCAACTGCATCTGAGTATGCAAGTGATGTAACAAGTTATTTAAATGCAAGTAATATTAACGTGGTGGTGGATTGGACAGATGTAACCTCACTAGTAACAACAACTGTAGGGACAGCAACAACGACTACGAATTCAGAAACAGGAAAAAAAGATGTATTACAAGTAATAACAATTTCGAATTTTGAAGAAGCTGAAAGAAGAAGTGGAAAGAGTTATAAAGAGTGGAGTGGTAAAGTAGATTTGAAAATTGATGCAGGAACCCTTTCTGATGTATATGGAAATAGAAATCTTCAAGAACAAATTTGGGGAAATGGTTCACTAGAAGCGAATAAAACTAATGAATTATTTGCAGACTTCATAAAACCAGAATTCACATACATATATGCGGATTCAAATATAAATTATACAAATAAGACATTAACAGTAGAATTTTCTGTAACAGATAAATATTTTTCAAAAGTAAATTTAACTACAGCACAAATGGCTAGTCAAATAACAATTGGTATACAAGGTGAAAATACAGCAATAAATTCAAAAGTAACAAAAACAGTAACTAAAATCTCAGATGTTACAGAAACAAGAAGTGGAACTTCAGTAAAAATAGGAGAAAAATACAGGTTAGTTATAGGAAATTTACAGCAAAGTACTACAGCTGGAAAGTATAGAGATTATAGTGGTCCTATGCAAATAATGTTCCCTAAGGATATGGTAGTAGATAAATCCGGAAATGGAAATAATGCACAAACTATCACAATAGGAATAAATTATCAAGGTGAAACGAATGTTGATGAGAGCGAAGGAAAAGTAGTCGACGTAGTAAATCCAGAATGGAAAGTGCAAAATATAAATGTTGACCGAACAAACAAAAAAGTGACTGTAGATATAGTAGGAACAGATAAATATTATAAAAGTAACAGTTTAGATGTTAGCAAGATAAAAGTATTGGTTGATGGAGAAGAAACTACCGGAATATTAAAAGAATTAAGTGGAGCAACCTATTTAACTGAAAGAAGAAATGGAGCTAATGTTAGATATGGAGTTTCTTATACATTAACACTTACTGGTTTTGAACAGGCAGAGATAAAGTCTGGTAAGAAATATTTGGATTGGAGTGGGAATACAAGTTTAAAAATTAAAGCAGGAACATTAAGTGATGAACACAACTCTAATTTAGAACAAACACTTTCTCTTGGAGAGATAGATTTGGTAAATCCAAGTTGGAATTTAAATGCAAATGGACTTACATATGATTCAGCAAATAAAAAAGCAACATTTGTAGTAAATGTTACAGATAAATATTTTAATGCAAGTACATTGACAAATGATAATATAACATTGTATTTAGATGATAATGCGGTGACAAGTGGAGTGACAAAGACAGTAAGTACAGCAATGGCGTTAAAAGAAACAAGGAATGTAAACGGAACTTTGACTCAAGTGCAATATGGTAATCAATATACGATAACAGTAACAGGAGTTAGTCCAAGTTCTAATAATGCAAAAATTCGTATAGCAGCCAATACAGCAACAGATAAGAGTGGGAATAAAAGTGTAGCAACAGACATTGATATTTATAATAGATTAAAATCAACAAGTTCTGAAAGGATAAAAACAGCTGGATTTTTAGGGAATACTAGTATTCAAAGACAAAATATAGAGCAAGTAGAGTTTGTAGGACCAAGTAATTACGAAGGAGTTAATCCTCAAGTAAGCTCATACAAGGCTACAGAAAGTACCAATAGCAGTACTGGACTAAGAGATATAAATGGAAATAATAATGGAATGATATATAGTGCAACATTTAAAGATGGTTATTTACAATTTGACGGCGTAGATGATTGGGTAAATTTAGGAAGAATAGATTTGGATAACAAATTTACATTGGATGTTACAATATCAATGCTAAGTATAAAAAGTGATGAAATTGATATTATATCAAACTGGGAAGATGGAGGAGTTGGGTTATCATTACAAGATGGTAAACCATACTTTGGAATATACAATAGTACTACTTCTAGTTATGCATCTGTTACTGCTCCAAATGCATTAACAGTAGGAACTAAAACTCGTATAATAGGAACTTATGATGGAACAACTATGTGTTTATATGTTAACGGAGAATTAGTTGGAAGTACTACTATGACTGGAAAAATTGGACAACCAAATGGTAACACTGTTATGGCAATTGGATGCAATCCATTAGGAAACCAACCCGGATATGGTTCGCCTAATAATGGTTCATTTGCAAATATGAATTTTTATTCAGCAAACATCTATAATAATGCAGTATGGGATGTATCTGCACGACAAGATAGTTCAATAGTTGCGTGGTCTGAGCAGAGCAATTCTAATGGAGCCTTAAAAGTTACAATAGCAAGTAGAAAATTGATATTTGCTAATGTTGATGCATCATATTTATTTGCATATATAGGATATGCTAATATTTGTACTGAAACAGAAACAATTAAAAATATTGGAGCATTAGATACAACTGGAGTCACTAACATGTCTTCTATGTTTAGTAGTACAGGAAGAAATGCAATGACTAGTTTGGATTTGGGAAGTAATTTTGATACAAGCAGTGTAACCCAAATGACTAGAATGTTTAACAATACAGGAAAAAATGCAATGACTAGTTTTGACTTAGGAGACAATTTTGATACAAGCAATGTTACTGATATGCAAAGAATGTTCATGGGAACAGGATACATAGCTATGACAAGTTTAAACTTAGGAGATAAATTTGATACAAGCAATGTAACGAATATGATAAGTATGTTTTTTTATACAGGGTATACAGCCATGACGAGTTTAAACTTAGGGGATAAGTTTGATACAGGTAAAGTAACCGACATGGGTACTATGTTTGAGAGCACAGGATATACAGCTATGACTAGTTTGAATTTAGGAGATAAGTTTGATACCAGAAATGTTGAAGATATGAATTATATGTTCTGTGAAACAGGATATACAGCCATGACCAGTTTAAACTTAGGAGATAAATTCGATACAAGTAAAGTAACCAACATGGAGAGTATGTTTGAGAGCACAGGATATACAGCTATGACTAGTCTGGATTTGGGAGATAAATTTAATACTCAAAATGTTGAAAATATGAACGGTATGTTTTTGGAAACAGGACATACAGCGATGATTAGTCTAGACTTAGGAGATAAATTTGACACAAGTAAAGTAACCGATATGGGGTTTATGTTTAAAAATTGTGGTGGACAGTTAAAAAAATTGTATTTAGGTACAAAGTTCAATACCAACAATGTAACAGATATGACTTCTATGTTCGAAGGGATTGGAACAGAAGTTGGATCTTTTGTTGATTTGGATTTAGGACCAGCATTTACGAAAATAGCTGATAAACATGAGAATTTCTTCTCTGAAACTACTTTTTATCTGCAAGTATATGTGGCTGAGTCAATATATTTTAATACTGTTGGATTGCAATTGGATTCAAGTAGAGAGTTTCAGGCGATAACGTTAGAGAATGAATATGATGAAAGTATAGTATGCAAATATAAGCCTGAATGGAAAAAAGAAAGCGTAACAATAGATCAAACAGACACTAATAATCCAAAAGTAAAAATAATAATAAAAGGAACAACAAAATATTATACAAGTGATATAACTAGTACGTTAGAAGCAAAGAATATTGCAATAAAAATAGGTTATAGTAGAGATGGAACAGAGAATATAGTTAAAGAAATTGGAAGTGCAACACAAGTAACTAATTCGCAGACAGGAGCTAAAGAACTATTACAAACAATAACATTGTCAAATCTTGAAGAGACAGCAAGAAGAACAGGAAAAAGCTATAAGGAAATGAGTGGAAACATAGAACTTGAAATTTCTAAAGGTACATTAACAGATTCATATGGAAATAAGAATGTTAAAATAGTGTCTTCTGAAATTGATGACGAAGGTAGAAAAGTAAATGAAAATTTATCTAGCCCAATTGCAGAAAAAAACGAGAAAGATATTTTATTTGCAGACGTAATAAAACCAGAATTTACATATAAAAAATCAGATGTAACAATAGTACATGGAGGAACTAGCGAAAGAGTAGAAGTGACATTTGATGTGGTAGACAAATACTTTGATTCAACAACACTAGAGCCATCAACAGGAAAATATGATGCAAGCCAAATAACAGTTGGAATAGATGATTATGATACAACTGAATTAAATAAAGCAATAACAAAAACATTAACTAAAGTACAAGACTTAACAGAGACAATGGCAGGTTATTCGAGTGCAGTAAAAATTGGTTCAAGATATAAGTTAACGATTACAGGATTGGACCAAGGAGATGGATATAAATATAGTGGATATATGACATTATCATTCAAAGCGGGAGCTATTACAGATAAATCTGGAAATAAAAGTAACGCAACATCAATAACAATTGGAAGAGATGAGCCAGGAGGTTCAACGACGGACAAGACTGTAGTCGACGTTGTAGACCCAGTATGGTCATTAAATGGAACAATTAGTGGTGGAAAAGTAAAAATAAGAGTAACAGACAAGTACTTAACTAAGGCATCAAGTAAATTTAATTTAACTGCAAGTAATATAACAGTATATGTAAACGATGTAGCATCAACAGCTATAACCAAAACACTAAGTGGACCAACAGAAATAACTGCTAATAAAGTATATGAATATACTCTAACACTTGGAAATATAACGCCATCTGGTGGAGGTTATACAGAATTTACGCCAATAGACACAATTGTTGGGGGTAAAGCGAAATATAGGAACGAGAATGGTGGAAAAGTTCAAATAGAAATTGCTGCAGGTGTGGTAACAGATGCATATGGAAATTCTACTAAGAAAACAAAATTAGACCTTGGCAATATTGATAATACACAACCAGAAATTTTCCAAGTGCAAAAAACAAAAGACACAACAAATAAAAAAGAGACAATAATATTTAATGTAACAGATAAAAATTACAATCCAGATGATTTAATAACAACAAACGAAATGACAGTATGGATGGATGGAGTACAAATAGACTCTAAAATAACAAAGAAAATTACAAAAACAACAGCGATTAGAACAACACTTGATGGAACTACAAAAACAGTAGGACATCAATATACAGTAGAATTAAGTGGATTTGAAGAAACAGATGCAGTATACAAAGCTTCAGGCAGAAGTTACAGAGAATATAGTGGTACTTTACAACTAAAAATTGACCCAAGTGCGGCAAAAGATAAAGCTGGAAATACAATCAATCCAAGTACAACGACAATAGAAGATTTTGTAGACTTTATAAAACCAGAAATCAGATACACATATAGTGCATCAGATATAAACAAAACATCAAAAACATTCACAATGAAATTTGAGGTAACAGACAAATATTACAACACATCAAATGCAAACTTAACAATAAATGATTTAACAATCAAAATTGATGGAAAAGACCCAGACTGGTATAAAATAGACAGAGCATTAAGTGTTGAAAATATTAATAGTACAATAAATGGAACAAGTAAAGTAGTCGGAAAACGCTATACTTTAACATTATCAAGACTAGAGCAACTTCAAATAAAAGATGGAGAAAATTATTTAGATTATAGTGGTGTAATTTCGGTTGCAATACCTGCAAATAAGGCAGTAGACACAACAGGAAACAAAAATAATGCAATAACACTTACATCTGGTATTAGCGTTATAGGCTCAACTAAAACAGGAAGCCAAACAGTGGTTGATGTGGTATCTCCAATATGGACATTGGTAAAAGACTCTTTGATATACAATGTAGATAATGGAACAGCATCATTTACAGTACATGCAACAGATAAATACTTTAAAACTAGTACATTGACACCAAACAATATAACATTATATTTAGATGGACAGGCAGCAACAGGAGTAACTAAAACTGTAAGCACTGCGACAGATTTGACAGAAACTAGGGTTTCTGGAGGCGCTTCTACAACAGTTAAGTATGGAGCGGAATATACAGTAATATTGTCTGGAATTCCAACAACTGCTAATACTGCTAAAGTGCAAATTGCAGCTGGAACAATAACAGATAATTCTGGAAACACAAGTTTAGCAAAAACAATTATGCTTTATAGTAGATTGAAAGCAACCTCAAAAGAAAGTGGAGAAACAAGGGGATTTTTAGGAAATACTAATATCCAAAGACAAAATATAGACCAAGTCGAATTTACTAATAGCATAGATAATATGGGTGTTATGAGTAGCTATGATGCTAAAAATAATAGTGGTAGTGGTCATAGTAATGATTTATCAACTTGGAGAGATTTGACAGGAGATAATAACGGAAAGCTAAGCGGTGGTTCATTTAAGACAGATTATCTAGCTTTAGATGGTGTAGATGATTGGGTAAATCTTGGAAGAATGGATTTGTCTGATAAATTGACTTTAGATGCTACAATAACTATGCAAAGTATAAAAAGTGGAGAAATTGATATTTTAGCAAATTGGGAAGACGGAGGAGTTGGGCTATCTTTAGAAGATGGTAAACCATATTTCGGAATTTATAATAGTGCAATTTCAGGCTATACATCAGTTACAGCACCAACAGCTCTAACAGTAGGAACTAAAACACATATAACAGGAACTTATGATGGAACAACTATGTGTTTATATATTAATGGAAAATTAGTTGGCAGTACTAAGATGACAGGAAAAATAGGATTACCACAAGGTGATACAGTAATGGCAATTGGATGTAATCCTTCTATAAACCAACCTGATTATGATTCTCCTAATAATGGTTCATTTGCTAACATGAATGTATATTCAGTAAACATCTACAACAAAGCATTAACAGCCAAAGAAGTATTTAAACATTCAACAGAGTGGGATGTATCAGCAGCAAGTGATAATTCAATAATAGGTTCATATGAAGAAAATTCTAATGGAACTGTAAAGGTTACAATAGCAAGTAATAGTACAATGTTTGCAAATCAAGATGCAAGTTACTTATTTGCAAATATAGGAAAAGCTGATAAATGTACTTCTACTGAAACAATTAAAAATTTATCATTATTAAATGTAAGTTCTACAACTAATATGGGGGAAATGTTCTATAAGACAGGATATACAGCCATGACAAGTTTAGATTTAGGAACAAACTTTAATACAAGTAGTGTAACTGATATGAATCGAATGTTCTATTATACAGGACATACAGCGATGACCAGTCTAGATTTAGGTTCTAACTTTAATACGAGTAGTGTAACTAATATGTTTGCAATGTTTCTTGGTACAGGTTTTAATTTGATGACTGAATTAAATTTAGGAGATAAATTTGATACAAGCAATGTAACAGATATGAGTCAAATGTTTTTAAATACAGGAAAAAATGCCATGACAAGTTTAAATTTAGGAGATAAATTTGATACAAGCAATGTAACAGATATGAGTATGATGTTCTACAATACAGGAAAAACTGCAATGACAAGTTTAAGTTTAGGTGATAAATTTGATACAAGCAATGTAACAGATATGGGAAGTATGTTTGAGGGTACAGGTTCAACTGCTATGACCTCATTAGACTTAGGACCAGCATTTACGAAAATACCAAATGAAACAATCACGACAGAGTATGGCAATTATAGTCCAAATGAAGACATGTTTGTAGATACAGGTAAGGAAGGAGCAATCGTAATCTCTGCACCAGAATCAATCTTCTACAGCAAGAATGGATTTAAATTAAATGCAAGTGCTACAGCATCAGCTATAAGTTACACAAGAGGAACAATAGATGCAAAATACAGAACAGAGTGGAAGAAAGAGAGTGTAACAATAGACACAACAACAGCAAGCAATCCAAAAGTAAAAATAACATTAAGAGGAACCACAAACACAGCAGTAGCGGCATCAGAATATGCAAGTGATGTAACAAGTTCGCTAGCAATAGAAAACATAAAAATATTTATAGATGGAACAGACATTACAAGCAAAGTAACCAAAGAATTGGGAACAGCAACTCAGACAACAAACTCAAAAACATCAGCAAAAGATGTGTTACAAACAATAACATTATCAAACTTTGGAG
>ENA-OUQF01001676-OUQF01001676.1-human-gut-metagenome-genome-assembly--contig:-NODE-1676-length-12737-cov-7.063555_pt1 | contig 12737 bp, 13 predicted proteins | sample MGYA00237947_ERZ548826 | MGnify/ENA primary metagenome ERZ548826 (study PRJEB26490, sample SAMN05194701) | human gut metagenome | biome: terrestrial biome; feature: human-associated habitat; material... | reverse complement strand
TCTGTATGATGACAACGCAGAATATTCAATACGAGATGTCGATATGCTCAATGGTATAAGATAGAAAAATTTGTTGCCCGTTATTTTGCACAAATTTCTAGCATTTTTGCCAATTCAAAATGGTAAAATATAGGCAGAAATGAGTTTATAGGGAGGTGATATTTATATGATGAACAATCCATTAAAAGATTATTTTTATAATGCAAAGACAATATATATTCTTGAAACATATAGCGACATTGCTAAACACTTTGGTATAACACGTGGTATTGTAAGTAATGTTTTGTGCGATCAAACACTAAATCCATCGCGAAAACTTACTAAAATTTTATCAAGCAATTTAAATCAAAAGCCTGAAATAGTTCTCAAAGATATATATATCAATTCTTTTTGTGAACCTTGTAATGAATATCTAAAAATTGTCACTTTATCTTTATTCTATAATTTCGGTTACACATTATTCTTTAATGAACATAATTTTATGCAGTTTTATCAAATACCATTACCTTTTGCAACGGATCATCGCATTTGCTCATTTGCCAAAATAAGAAATAATGGACCAGAACTTAAATACACTTTAGTATTAGATTGGGGTAGCATAAATCGTGCTTTAGTTGATTGGTGTGAACGCACTCAAAATTTCTTAGTAAAAAATGATTGCATTTTAATGGCTATGAGCAATCTTTATTACATGATTTGTACAGATGAATTTGATGATATAAAAAGACTGATTGTAGTCTTTGCTTCTGATGAAGAAGAGGACTACCAGTTATTTAGAAAGATGTGTAATGATTCTAAACATCGTGTGTTGCCACTTCTGTATGATGACAACGCAGAATATTCAATACGAGATGTCGATATGCTCAATGGTTAAGGATATATATTTTGTTGCCTGTCATTTCGCACAAATTTCTAGCATTTTTGTGTATGATGTATGCTAGAATATAGATAAATTAAATAAGGTCGATTCACGGACCTTGGCAGTAATGCCGAAAGTACAGATGAATTAGAATCATACTTACTTCATTCGTGGAGGAGTTAAAATTTTGTAGTAGTCTGTAATGCCATTGGTTGAGGTTGATGTACAGCAAAATTTCATATGGTAGTGAAGGTAGATCTATGTTGTCGTTTGAATAAATATGGTTGATGTACAGCAAAATTTCACATGGTAGTGAAGGTGATGAGGTAAAAAGAATAACGAAAGAAAGGTTGCAGTACAGCACACTTTCACACGGTTGTGAAGGATGTTTTCTCGTCAAGTATTTCGTTGATTGATCGCAGTACCCGAGAGTAAATATTACATACCCTAGGGAAATTATTACTCCACCCTGAGAACTTTGTTCTCTGGGTGTTTTACTTTAATTAAAACATATGCAGATTTTGCGTATGCTTTTTTTATGAAATGCCTGCCATTTCGCACAAATTTCTAGCATTTTTGTGTATGATATATGCTAGAATATAGATGGATTAGATAAGGTCGATTCACGGACCTTGGCAGTAATGCCGAAAGTACAGATGAATTAGAATCATACTTTCTTCATTCGTGGAGAGGTTAAAGTTTTGTAGTAGTCTGTAATGCCATTGGTTGAGGTTGATGTACAGTACATTTCATATGGTAGTGAAGGCAAAAAGTAACTCAATCGGCATTTTGGAGAGTTGCAGTACAGCACATTTTCGGATGGTAGTGAAGGTTGCTCTTACATACATTGTTTCTGTCATTTCGCACAAATTTCTAGCATTTTTGTGTATGATGTATGCTAGAATATAGATAAATTAAATAAGGTCGATTCACGGACCTTGGCAGTAATGCCGAAAGTACAGATGAATTAGAATCATACTTACTTCATTCGTGGAGGAGTTAAAATTTTGTAGTAGTCTGTAATGCCATTGGTTGAGGTTGATGTACAGCAAAATTTCATATGGTAGTGAAGGTAAGTTTTTCAACACATTATCCACACTTCTGTTGATGTACAGCAAAATTTCATATGGTAGTGAAGGAGATAAACACTCTATATTCTTTAAAAACACGTTGCAGTACAGCACAAATTCGTATGGTAGTGAAGGCATATCTTTTGATATGATAGATTGGTTATTAGTTGCAGTACAGCACACTTTCACACGGTTGTGAAGGATGTTTTCTCGTCAAGTATTTCGTTGATTGATCGCAGTACCCGAGAGTAAATATTACATACCCTAGGGAAATTATTACTCCACCCTGAGAACTTTGTTCTCTGGGTGTTTTACTTTAATTAAAACATATGCAGATGTTGCGTATGTTTTTTTTATGAAATGCCCGTCATTTCGCACAAAAATCTAGCATTTTTTCCAAATCAAAATGGTAAAATATAGGTAGATATAAATTTGAAAAGAAAGGAGTAAAATTGCAATGGATGCAAATGAATTAAAAGAATGGAATAAGATTAGATCAAGAGAGTTAAAAGAAAAATTTCTAAAATCTCAAAAAAAATTATCAACTGATTATAGTCACAGAGAATTTGAAGTTATGGACTTTACATTAGCTGAAGAAATGTTGAATAAATATTCTTTGGAAGAACTAGAGGAAGAGGTTCTAGCAGATGTGGAACTTGAAAGAGGTAATAAACAAAATGGATGCCTGATTGCATTAAATGTTTTGCAGAAAGCCGATGGAGATAAAACACAAGCAGACATGATTTTACATGAAATTAGAAATACTATGATTGCCTATTATGACTATCAAATCGAGATTGAACAAATACGTTCTAAAGCCTTGCGAAAATTGGATATTGAATTAGAACGCTCTTAAGCCAGATTGCCTTAATTATTATATAAGGTCGATTCACGGACCTTGGCAGGAATGCCGAAAGTACAGATGAATTGGAATCATACTTTCTTCATTCGTGAAGAGGTTAAAATTTTGTAGTAGTCTGTAATGCCATTGGTTGAGGTTGATGTACAGCAAAATTTCATATGGTAGTGAAGGCGGTAAAGTCCTGGTAATCAAACTTGATCCGTTGATGTACAGCACAAATTCGGATGGTAGTGAAGGTCACTACTTCATCAGAATACAGAAATGTAAGTTGCAGTACAGCACTTTTTGGATGGTGGTGAAGGGTGCTGAATTGTTGAATAAGATCAATCATGGTTGATGTACAGCAAAATTTCGTATGGTAGTGAAGGATTGATCAGACATTAGGTATTTAGACAATTACATTATGAAAGCTAAATTCAATAATTAATTGAAATCACGCTTTTATATAGTATATATGATAAAATAGAAAGGAACCTTTGGTTATGAGTGATATAAAAGGACGATACATACTTACGTTGCCCTTGAAAACGGAAGTATACCAAGAACACATTTTAGAAAAACGTTTTAGACTAGGAGAACACCTCTATAATAATTTCTTGAACTTTGAAAAAAAGAAGTTTTATGAAATGACGAAACGTAAAGATTATAGAGATGCTCAAAACCTTATAAAAGAGTTGACAATTCAAATCAATTCATTGGATGAATTTAAGGAATCAAAGCAATTGATTCAGGAATTAAGAAAGCAGAGAAAAGAACAATATGACATCATTTATAACATCAAAAAGATGTTTGACTGGTCTGAATTTGGCTTTACCAATGATATGAAAAAGTATCGCAAGTATTATAAAGCAAATTTAAACTCTACAATTTGTGATAATCTATCAGGAAGGTGTTTCAAGGCATTTGAAAAGATGGAATCCGAACTTATAAAAGATCAATATCGAAATGATGAGGATAAAGTAAATCCTTGTGTTCATTATAAAAGAAAGGATTCTTTAAGATGTCTTACAGCAAAAAAGAACTCGACTGGAATTCGATTCAGTCTTGATGAAGGAAACAGAATCGGTACAGTGAAATGGCAAGGTCTTGTATTTTCGATTGATTTATCTAAATGTACATTGTATGAATGGCAGGCATTACAATCGGAAATCTGTTACTGTGCTGTAAAACGTGAAAAGATCAAAGGAAAATGGAAATATTATATCCAGATCACTTTGAAAGGGCATGTACCTGATAAATTCGATAAACAGACAGGTGAATTGAAAAGACAACTAGGAAAAGGCAATGTCGGCTTGTACTTTACAAGTACCAGTCTTACGGTTTCAACAGAAAATGGTGTTAAAACATATCCTTTGGAAATCAAAAATAATGAGGATAAAAAAACAGAATTGTTGCAGAAGATGGATACATCCAGACGTGCTACAAATCCAGACAACTACAATGAAGATGGAACCAGCAAAGAAAAAAGTGAAATCAAAGGATGGCATTTTTCAAAAGCTTATAAAAAATATCGTGCTGAACTTTACGAAATTTACCGCAAGGAATGCGAGGAAAAGAAATTGTTGCAGGAAATCCTTGCAAATGAAGTCATTGCATCTGGTGATGTGTTTAATTGTAATAAAATGGACTTTAAATTTCTTCAAAGAAATTTGGGTAAAAAGATTCAGTCTGCCAGTCCAGCTATGTTAAAAACGACAATTGAAAGAAAGCTTTCGTATCACGATGTTTTTATCAATGAAATCAGCTATTCGAAATTAAACCCTATTTTTGAAGAAAAAAACGTAAGTAAAAAAGATTTAGAAGAAGTGGCTGCACTCATTCGCCAGTTTTAGTTAAATATATAAATTAAGGCAGTTTGCCTTAATTATTTTATAAGGTCGATTCACGGACCTCGGCAGGAATGCCGAAAGTATAGATGAACAAAAATCACATCTTTGTCATTCGTGGCAAGGTTAAAATTTCTTAGTAATCTGTAATGCCATTGCTTGAGGTTGCAGTACAGCACAAATTCGGATGGTAGTGAAGGTTAAAAACAAGTTAATTTTCCTTTCCTTGTGTTGCAGTACAGCACAAATTCGGATGGTAGTGAAGGTGTGCTTTTTTCTGATCCTGCCAGAAATCCGTTGCAGTACAGCACAAATTCGGATGGTAGTGAAGGATGTTGTCTATAGTGGTGGACAGGCAAAAGGTTGCAGTACAGCACAAATTCGGATGGTAGTGAAGGGTGTTTCAACACTTGGATGACCATACTTATGTTGCAGTACAGCACAAATTCGGATGGTAGTGAAGGTTTATGGAGATTCTACAATATAATATATATGTTGCAGTACAGCACATTTTCACATGGTAGTGAAGGATAGCCAGGTCATTGAATTGTTGATGGAATGTTGGACGTTAGCACGCTTTCATATGGTAGTAAATATAAATATGCAATTGCACCACTCATTTAAATGGTGCAGGAGAATATAATAGTATAAACAAAGATTTAAAAGCCAGTATTGGCTTTTTTTTAGAATGGAGATAAATATATGTTTTTAACAGAAAAAGAATTAAAGGATGCTTTTTGGAAAAGCTACAATAATAAAGGACGAGCTGTGAAATGGCAGTTTGAATGTCCTGTTCGAGAAGGTAATACAGATTTAATGACATTGGAAAAATATCAGGAAAACTGGCAAATCAATGCATTTGAATTTAAATTGACGGATATAAAAAAAGTACTTTTACAGGCAGAAGGAAATTTACCTTACTGCAATAAAAGTTGGATCGTGATTCCGGAAGAGAAGAAAGATGTAATTTTAAATCGCTACATGAATTATTTGAATGAAAAAAAATATATTGGAGTGATTGGAGTCCAGGCAGGTGGACGATACACAATTATTTTTCAGCCAAAGTTTAAACAGGATATGACTTTCTCTCAAAAGATTTTGAATATGTGCATGGCGGAGGTTTAGCTCATGAAGGTTATTATTGCAGAAAAACCAAGCTTGGGAAGAACGATAGCTACTGCGATTAGCAAAAGCCAGAACACAAATGCTTTGAACAACAAAGGCTATATCACTGTTGGGAATTATATCGTGACCTATGCGTATGGCCATTTGCTGACATTGCAGGATATGGATAATTATTTTGGTAAAAAAATCAAATGGAATGAGAATTTACCATTCTATCCAAATCCTTTTAAATTCCAGTTGAAAAAGGATAAAGGTGTCAAAGGACAGTTTAATGTAATTCGTGCTTTGATTAATGATAATAAAACGGATGAAATCATCTGTGCAGGAGATGCAGACCGGGAAGGTGAGGTTATTGTACGTTTGATTTTACGTTTTGGGTTAAAAGATAGATCAAAACGCGTCACTCGACTTTGGCTGCCAGATCAAACAGATAAAACGATTGTTACACAGCTCAACCAGCGAAAGGCTGATTCAGAATACAATAATTTGTACAACGAAGGTGCTGCACGTATGTATGTAGACTGGCTTCTAGGTATAAATTTAACAAGAGATGTTTCATCAAAAGCGAACAGTCTGTTAAATATTGGACGAGTAATCTGTCCAATCGTCATCGAAATATATAATAGACAAATTGCAATCGAACATTTCATTCCTGAAAAATATTATGCGGTTGAATCGAATGTTAATGGATTGAAACTATCTTTAAAGGATAAATTTGCGTTGAATGAGAATGACAAAATCAATTTGATTTGTAACGATCTAAATTCTAATAAAGGTATCGTAACAGATATTCAAACAAGGGATGTCGAAAAACAAAGTCCGAAGCTGTTCAGTTTGAGTAAATTACAAGGCTTGTGTGGGAAAAAATTTAAACTAAAGCCTGCTGAAACTTTATCCATTGTTCAGAGTTTATATGAAAAAGGTTTTGTTACATATCCAAGAACCAATACAGAATATCTGAGTGAAAATGAAAAGCAAACCGTTCTACACCTGTTGGAAGTACATGACAAGAACAATGTTCTGCTATTTAAAGATTCAAAACGAATTTTCGATGATTCTAAAATTGAATCTCACTCTGCATTAATGCCGACTGATAAAATAGCAAATTATGATTCTTTTTCATCAAACGAAAAGAAGGTATATCAGGCCATTTTTGCACGTTTTAATTCTGTTTTTTGGAAGGAACCTTGTATCGTTACAGAAACAGAAGCAACGATTCACGTTGGTAGACAGTTTCCAAATGATTTAAAAATCAAGGGTCAAGCTGTTAAATCAAAGGGATGGATGCGTGTTTATGATGATGATTCAGTTGATAAAGCGATTCCACTGTTGTCGATAAATCAAACTTTAGATGTTGATTTTAAACCAGTGGAGAAGAAAACACAGCCACCTAAACCATATACAGTTGAAAGCCTTGGTAATTGGATGGTCCATCCATTCAAAAAGATCACTGATACAGAAGATGATGAATATCAGGCATTACTGAGTGGTTGTGAAATTGGAACAGAAGCGACTCGATCAGGGATTATTGATAAAGCAATCCAGACGGGATACATCAGTCTGACTGACAATGTATATTCGATTGAAGATAAAGGAAGATACATGGTTGAATTTTTAAATAAATCAAATCTTGACCTTTCGCCACAGCGTACTGTAGAACTTCAAAAAGATCTAAAAAAAGTATACAATTCAAAAATCACAGTAGATGAATGTATTCAAAATGCGATTGCTTTTTTAAATCAGTACTTTGAAAATGCAAGCAACAAGGAAATGCCGGAATCTCGGTTTAAAAATGAACCTGAATCTTTAGGATGCTGTCCATGGTGCAACCAACCTGTTTATGCGTTTAAAAGTGCTAAAGGTTTATTTTTTACGCACAGTAAAGAGGATAGAGAAAAATGTTCGTTCGCACTCTATGAAAAGCAAAAGATTTTCGGTGCAGAATACCATTTTACAAATAAAAAAGTAGAAGCGTTGCTTGCTCATAAACTACCTAAGATTGATTTAGTAAATAAAAGCGGAGTGCCTTATACAACTGGTCTTGATATTCTTCCAGAACCGCATGAATTCAATGGAAGAAAATATCCTGCTTTTAAAACACAGCTGTTGAATAAAAAATAGAATTAAGGCAACTTGCCTTAAGTAAGAGGAATGTTATATGTCGAGTGAATTTTTAGTTAAACAGACGTTGATTAAAATAATTGAAAATGCGTATTTGATTATGAAAGAGAAAATTATAAATGGTTTAAATTAAATTTTCTAAATGATGATAGGAAGTCTTTTGCTGGGGATTATGATATGAGAACTCATATCATACGTGTTTTTGTTCCAAAGACAAGTGCAAAGACAAATGCAAATCTGATTTGTACTACTTTGCATGAAGTGTCTCACCATATTGACTGGTGTAATCGCCATACTTCAGATCATAGTGATGCATTTTATGAAATTTTTCAAAAGCTTTTGTTTTCTGCTATGGATTTAAATGTTGTGTCTGTCTCAGATATTAAGAATATGCCAAGATTGACTACTGACCATAATAAAATATTAAAATTTATAAAGATATATTCACCTAACCCAAATAAGGATATTAATGAAAATTATTTGATTGTAAATGTATATAATTGTTATTCCGAAAAAGAGAAACTTAAAGAAAATGGATATTTTTGGAATGGCACTTTAAAAGCTTGGTACAAGAAAATAAAAAAGGAAGATCAAATAAAGGAACAGAATTATTTGAACTCATTAAATTTAACGGATATACAGTTTGCAGATGGGAATAAAATTATTCTAAAAAATTAGGACCATAATTGTATACATTTATGCACTAGGATATAGATAGATATAAAATAGTCTATCAATGTCCTATTTTTTATTTATGGACTAGTCTATTTATTTATAGACCTTTTTTTGTTAAAATTAGGAGGTTAAATGATGTTTTACGGATATCATCGTGTTAGCACGAAGGAACAAAATTTAGAGCGTGGAATCAAAGGAATTGAAGATTTCTGCAAAAGCAGAAATTATAAACTTGAAAAAGTATTTGTAGACAAAATGTCTGGCAGGACGGTTGACAGACCGAGATATACAGTGCTTAAAGAGGATGTGTTACGTGAAGGTGATACCTTAATCATTTATGAGTTAGATCGTCTAGCTAGAGATAAGAAAGCCATATCAAATGAATTACGTTATTATGATGAACATAATATACGTGTAATGATTTTAGATATACCTACAACCACAACAGATTTACCAGACACAGATGCAATGAATAAGCTGATTGTTGAAACAATTAATAAGGTCATTATTGATGTCTATGCAATGTTAGCCGAAACTGAGTTGCAAAGAAAAACAAAAAGGCAGCAGGAAGGCTTGATTGCAATGAAAGAACGTGGTGAGTGGGATAATTATGGCAGACATCGTGTTATGAGTTTGCCTGACTTTGAAAAAGAATATCAAAACGTGAAAGATGGCAAAATCAAGAGCCTAGAGTTGATGAGAAAACTCAATATGAAAAAATCAACGTATTTTAAATATGTTCGTGAAATAAAATTGATGAATGGCAATGGATAGGATGTGTAGCTATGTTTGGATTTATGATTCATGTTTTTGTGTTTGAGGTGGAGGTGAAATGGAAATGATTATGATTCAATTATTTCCAAAGTCCATGAACTTTTTGAAGTTGATAAGGTGAAATTCGATATTCAATGGAGAGATAAGTTCATGAACACTATAATTTAATACCGATAAACTTGCATTTGAAAATAATGTATGTAAAATAAGCATGAGGATAGAAAATGGTATCAAAATATAAAGAAGGGGACAAAGTATACTTTGTTTCTAGTTCAGTTTTCGTAAAAGAAGCGACTGTCATACGTTCAGGCGGGGGATTTGTAACAATTAAATTTGCTACAAATAATGGCAATGACGGACCTTCTGGCATCAGAGTACGTGAATCGAAAGTGTATCGTACTGAAGAAAAAGCAAATGAAGTTGTTCAAATGAATAAAGCTAGACAGGTGAACAGTCGAAAGTTATAATGTTAGAGCTGTTCATCTTCCTAACAAATTTGGATAGCCGGCTATTTCATATTATATGGAATAGCTTTTTTTAATTTTTACTTTACTATCGACCAATTTTGAAATTTTGGTCGATGACAAATAATTCTTTTTTTGTATGATTGATATGTATGAAAGGTTGATGTTATATGGTACAAGAAAAGAAATCGAAGAGACTATCAAGAAAACTACAAAAATCTTATGTTATAAAAACGGATATAGATGAATTAAGTGATGTGTTATATGAATTGTTGAAATTATTAAATATAGAGGAACTACATATCATGACTTATAAGGATAGAATAGATGTTTTTGCAACTAAAGAAATGACTCCATTACATGTGGAATTGTATGAAAGATTTTTTAGTTTACATCCTGATGATGCTGAAAAGGAAGAACTTTTAAAGGAACAAATATACCAGGATTGATTATTAAAAAGAATTGTGAGTATATAGTTAATGGAAATCTGATTATGTTACCATGGTGAGCCTATGGAGGTTTTATATGACAAAATTTGTAGCAATGTATTTGCGTGTTTCGACTTTCGATCAGGCACACAATGGATATGGTTTAGGAGATCAGGAAGTACAGTGCAGGAAATATATTGATTTATATTTTCCAAATGATGAAGTGAAGGTTTACAAGGATGATGGATATTCTGCTAAAAATCTTTCAAGACCCGAAATGAGTCGGATGTTGCAGGATGTATATAAAGGCATGATACACACAGTAGTAGCCTTTAAATTGGATCGCCTTACCAGAAGTGTTATAGATACATATAAATTGATAAAAACAGTGATGGAGTATGACTGTTCACTTGTAGCGGTAGTGGACCGAATAGACATTTCTTCGGCCAATGGTCGAATGTTGGTCGGCATTTTATCAGTAATCAGCCAATGGGAGCGTGAGGTAATAAGTGAACGTACTGTAGCAGGACTTGAACAGATGGTACGTAGCGGGAAATACCCGTATGGTGGTAGAGATCCATTTGGATGGACTAGAGATAAAAATGTTCTAAAGATTGTTCCAGAGGAAGCTGACATCATCAAGGATATGACTCAAAAATATGTGTATGAGGGATATGGGATTGATGATCTAAGAATATATTTAGAGAAAACGTATGGGATGAAAAAGAAATGGTATTTCATCAGGAATTGTTTAATAAACAAGCGAAATATAGGTATATTTGAATATCGTGGAGTGGAATATGATGATGTAGTGCCAGCTATTATAGATAAAGACCTATACGATAAGGCAGTAGAAAAAGCAACGCATAGAAACGTATCAATGCCACATCAGGAAATGTACTTATTTCATGGAATTGTACATTGTAAGTGTGGTAAACGATGCGATCACGTAAGTACTGTAAAAACAAAAAACAAATACAGACACACCTATTATTATTACTGGTGTCCAAAATGTAATAAACGTGTAAACCAAGATAAACTCTTTAATCAGATAGTTATACCACTTGGTTTGCATATCAACAGCAACAAAACGTCCGAACAGCTCAAGAAGTTAGAAGATGATTTGTTGTTTTTTAAAGACAGAAGAACACAAATATTAGATGATTATATTAACGGAAACATAGATGTTACAACGTATGACCTTTCTATGAAGAAAGTCAAGAAAATGATTTTTGATATTGGCAAGAAAATAAAAGAATTTGATGAATCGGGAATTCGTCAGCTGATCTATGCAGATCGTGTCACGAAACGAAAATTGATTCAGGCTCATATCAGCTATATCACGTATGATTTTGAATTAGGCGATGTTACGAATATAGTTTATAAAGTTTAGTGGCTGATTAGTAACAGATATTATTTATTTGTTTTTGAACTGTTCATGATATATAATTCAAGTAGTACATTGAATGCCATTTTTGGCATAGAGAAAGAGAGGACGGGAATCCTCTCTTTTTTTCGTAAGTTTAAACAATAGGTTATATGTGTGATCGTATTGAATGGTTATGAATTATCTATTCTCATACAAGGAATAGGTTGCAGTTATATACCATAGTAAGAATTGGTACTGTTAAATATAATAAAAATGTTGTAAAATTTTTTTATACAAACGCTTGACATTAAATTGGTCGACCATTATAATATGGTTGTAGAAAGGAAAAACCAAAGATGAATAAGAAATCAAAACAGCAAAATGCAATTAAACAAGCGGAATATCATGCGGAATATGTTAACGCAAATTTAATTAGAAAAGAAGCAAAGTTTAATAGAAAAACGGAACCTGATTTAGTGGAATGGGTAGAATCTTTGGAAACTCCGTTTCAAACGTATGTAAAACGATTGATTCGTGATGATATGAATAAAAAAAAGCAGGAAACTGAATAAGTGTTTCCTGTCGGTAGATAGTTATTTGAAAATTGAATGACTTTGAATTAGTGAATAAATAAAAGGCAATGTTCGCCATCGCCAAATTTTGAATGTTACCTTTTATTTTGTATCCTAACTATAACTATTCAAACTGGACGAATATATATATATATATACGCTTTTTCTATAGTATAGCATAGAAAGCTTGATGGCACCATATATATTTGTACGATCGAACTAATTTCAAAAAAATTTCAATTTTAAAAAATAAAATACTATACATAACCGACAGGAAATAGAACGAGTTTCTAGATCTTGTCGGTTTTGTTCGTATTTTTTAGTTTTTAAAAATGAATAAAGTTGTTTAAACTAAAAATATGCTTGGTGATATGGAATTTGCAATAGCAAAATAAAAAAAACCAAAAGCGAATGATTTGACCGTCAAATCATACTTCATTCGTTTTCGGTCCACCCATATCTCACAGCCACTTTTATAATGCTTTTTACTATGCTTTTTCGGCATCGAAAGCTAAGCAGCAGTTCGATCAAATAAAATAATGGTAGCGCGTACGGGATTCGAACCCGTGATACAGCCTTGAGAGGGCTGTGG
>ENA-OUQF01001673-OUQF01001673.1-human-gut-metagenome-genome-assembly--contig:-NODE-1673-length-12753-cov-4.731533_pt1 | contig 12753 bp, 13 predicted proteins | sample MGYA00237947_ERZ548826 | MGnify/ENA primary metagenome ERZ548826 (study PRJEB26490, sample SAMN05194701) | human gut metagenome | biome: terrestrial biome; feature: human-associated habitat; material... | reverse complement strand
CGCCTTTCTCGGGTCACCGCCGCCCGTCACACGCATTGCCTGATGGACATAGGCGCGGCCGGAGAGCGGGTCGCGGATGCAGCCGCCGATGCAGGTGGCCGCGCCGCCGAAGGGCTCGATCTCGGTGGGGTGGTTATGCGTTTCGTTTTTGAACATCAAAAGCCAGTCCTGCTCCTTGCCGTTCACCACGGCGGGCACATGAATGGAGCAGGCGTTGATCTCCTCGCTCTCGTCGAGCTCGGGGAGCAGACCGCGGACCTTGAGCGTCTTTGTGCCGATGGTCGCAATATCCATAAGCGTCTGCGGGCGCTGGGCGGCCTTCTCCGCGCCGTAGACCTCCTCGCGCGCAGCAAGATAGCGCGCATAGGCGCCCTTGACGGCGTCATCGTCGATGCGGATCTCGTCAAGGTGTGTGGAGAAGGTCGTGTGGCGGCAGTGGTCGGACCAGTAGGTATCGACCACGCGCAGCTCGGTCACGGTGGGGTCGCGGCGCTCGGTCTCGCGGAAATAGTCTTGCAGCGCCTTGAGGTCGGCGATATCCATGGCAAGCCCCATGGAGGAGAGCAGCGCGGAGAGCGCGGCCTCGTCCATGGCGGTAAAGCCCTCGACGGACGCAACGCGCTTTGGCTCGGCAAGCTCCTCGGCGAGCGTTTCGGGCTTTGCAAGGCTCGCCTCGCGGCTTTCGACGGGGTTGATGACATAGCGCTTGACCGCCTCGACATCGGCATCCGTCAGCGTGCCATAGAGCGCGTAGACCTTCGCCGTGCGGATGCGCGGGCGCTCGCCTTGGCTCAGAAGCTGGATGCACTGCGACGCGCTGTCCGCGCGCTGGTCGAACTGACCGGGCAGGGGCTCAACGGCAAAGACCGCGCAGGCGTCCTGCGTGTCCGCCGCATCGGACACAAGGTCCAGTGGCGGCTCGGAGAACACGCTCCTGCAGGCATTTTCAAAGAGAGGGGCCTCGATCCCCTCTACATCATAGCGATTCCAGATACGCGCGGCGCGCAGGCCCTGCACGCCGAGAAAATCGCGGCAGTCCGTCAGCAGCGCCTCGCACTCGGGCGCGAGACCTTGCCGCTTTTCCACATAGGTCCGAAATACCATTTTATCCTCTCTCCTCCCGCGCCGCGAGCGCGGCGCTGCCGATGTCGCCGCGGCAGTATTTGTTGGCAAAAGCTACGCCCTCCGCCAGCCGGTACGCCTCCTCGACGGCGGCCCTCAGCGCGGGGGCGGCGGCGGTGATGCCGAGCACGCGCCCGCCCGCGGTCAGGAGCGTATCGCCGTCCTTTTTCGCGCCCGCGACATAGCAGTGCGCGGCGGCCTCCTCGCTCATCGTGATGGGAAAGCCGCTCTCATACTTTTTGGGGTAGCCCTCGGACACGAGCACGACGCAGCAGGCGGAACCGGTCGAAAATTCCACGCTCGCGTCCGCGAGCGTACCGTTCGTCGTCGCCTGCATGACGGTGAGCAGGTCGCTTTTGAGCAGCGGCAGCACCGCCTGCGTTTCGGGGTCGCCGAAGCGGCAGTTGTACTCCACGACCTTCGGGCCGCTCTTGGTGAGCATCAGCCCGAAGTAGAGGCAGCCGCGGAAGGGGCGGCCCTCCGCCTTCATCGCGCGGATCGTCGGCAGGAAGATCGTTTCCATGCACTCCGCCGCAATTTCCTTTGTATAATACGGGTTCGGCGCGACCGCGCCCATGCCGCCGGTGTTGGGGCCTTTGTCGCCGTCGAGCGCGCGCTTGTGGTCCATGGAGGAGACCATCGGCTCGAGCGCTTCGCCGTCGGTGAAGCTCAGCACCGAGACCTCGGGACCCTCCATATATTCCTCGATGACGACGCGCGCGCCGCTCTGACCGAAGGTCTTATCCTCGATCATCGCGCGCACGGCGGCCTTCGCCTCCTCGACTGTCTGCGCGACGACGACGCCCTTGCCGAGCGCGAGACCGTCCGCCTTGACGACGATGGGCGCGCCCTCGGCGTCGATGTAGGCGCAGGCGGAGGGCGCGTCGGTAAAGACGCGGTATTTTGCGGTGGGAATGTTGTATTTTTGCATCAAGTCCTTTGCAAACGCCTTGCTCGCCTCGATGACGGCGGCCTTTTTGTCAGGGCCGAAGCAGGGGATGCCCGCCGCGCTCAGCGCGTCCACCGCGCCGAGGGCAAGGGGGTCGTCCGGCGCGACAACGGCATAATCAATGCCGTGCGCCTTGGCAAATTCGACCTGCGCGGGGATGTCCTTCGCGCCGATCTCACTGACGCAGACTGCGTCGGCGGCGATGCCGCCGTTGCCGGGCAGACAGTAAATTTTCTCGACCGCGGGATTTTCCTTCAGCTTTTTAATGATGGCGTGTTCGCGGCCGCCGCCGCCGATGACCATGAGCTTCATGGAGAAATTCCTCCCTGCTTAATGATGGAACAGGCGCATACCCGTGAACGCCATAGTGATGCCGTATCTGTTCGCCGTCTCGATGACATTGTCGTCGCGGATCGAGCCGCCCGGCTCGACGATGTAGGAAGCGCCGCTCTTGCGCGCGCGCTCGACATTGTCGCCGAAGGGGAAAAAGGCGTCCGAGCCGACGGTCACGCCGCGCTGCTGCGCGAGCCAAGCGCACTTTTCCTCGCCCGTGAGCGCCTCGGGGCGCTCCTTAAAGATATGCTGCCACGCGCCGTCGGCGAGCACATCGTCACACTCGTCAGAGAGGTAGACATCGATGGCGTTGTCGCGGTCGGGACGGCGGATGCCGTCCACGAACGAGAGAGCGAGCACCTTCGGATGGCGGCGGAGATACCAGTTGTCCGCCTTCTGTCCCGCCAGACGGGTGCAGTGGATGCGGCTTTGCTGGCCTGCGCCCACGCCGACGGTCTGAGCGTCCTTGACGTAGCAGACGGAGTTGGACTGGGTGTATTTGAGCGTGATGAGGGCAAGGAGCATATCGCGCTTCGCACTCTCGGGCAGGCCTTTATTTTCGGTGACGATGTTTTGGAGCAGGCTTTCATCGATTTTGCAGTCGTTGTGTCCCTGCTCGAAGGTGATGCCGAAAACATCCTTCTGTTCCAGCGGCGCGGGAGCATAGGCGGGGTCGAGCTGCACGACGTTGTATTTGCCGCCCTTTTTCGTCTTTAAGATGGCAAGCGCCTCGTCGCTGTAGGCGGGGGCGATGATGCCGTCGGAGACCTCGTTTTTCAGATACGCGGCGGTGGCGGCGTCGCACTCGTCGGAGAGCGCCGCCCAGTCGCCGTAGGAGCAGAGGCGGTCCGCGCCGCGGGCGCGGATGTAGGCACAGGCGATGGGGGAGAGCGTCGCGTCGGGCGCGACGAAATAGACCCTTTTGTCCACCTCATCGAGCGGCAGGCCGAGCGCCGCACCCGCGGGGGAGACGTGCTTGAAGCTCGCCGCGGCGGGAAGGCCCGTCGCCTCCTTCAGCTCGCGCACAAGCTGCCACGAGTTGAAGGCGTCGAGCAGGTTGATGTAGCCGGGCTTGCCGTTGAGAACCGTAAAGGGAAGGGCTACGCCGTTTTTCATGAAAACGCGCGCGGGCTTCTGGTTGGGGTTGCAGCCGTATTTGAGTTCCAGCTCGTTCATATCGTCCTCCTCAGTCGCCTAAGTTTTTGTTGAACAGCTTTACCTCACCGTTCATGTTCGTATAAAGGGAGACCTTGTTGTCCGCGTTGAGCGCCGCCCAGACCTCCTCGGGAGAGGGGACGCTCACCTCCATCGGCTCGCCGGCAAAGGTCGGCAGCGGGCTGCCGTCGCCCTGATAGGTGCTGATGAAATAGCCCTTGCCCTCGTCGCAGCCCTCGTAGCAGAAGAACTCGCGCAGGCAGCGTCCATCCTTACGCTTGAGGATGGACAGCTCAAAGGAGCCGTCCTCGTGCATGATGGCGGAGATGCGCGGCGTCCAGTTCGGCTCGTCGGGCTCGTATTCGCGCGTCATGAGGCCGCGGCGAAAGTCGCCGTGCTCGCAGATGGTGTCGGTCTGGTCGCCGTTCGTCACGACGAGGTCGCGCCCCATCGTGCGCACGGGATGATAGATGATGAGGCTGGGGTCGGAGAGCTTGGCGGGGTCGTGCGCCTCGGTGCGGATGCCGTCCTCTGTCTTGACAAAGACGCGGTTGCGGCTGTTCTCGCTGCGCCCCATGATGAAATAATACACACAGCGGCGTCCGACAAGGATGCCGCGGCCGGGATAAGAGGTCGCCCTTAAAAACTCCAGAAAATCAGTCATTTTTCTGCTCCTTCTCTCTTACGATCTCTGCGCAGACGCGCTCTGCCGCAAGCGGCAGCAGCTGCCATTCCGCCTGCTCCATCACGCGCCGCTGTAACGTTTCGGGCGTGTCGTCCGGCGCGATCTCCACCGCCTTTTGCAGCAGGATCTCGCCGCCGTCGGGAATTTCGTTGACAAAGTGCACCGTCGCGCCCGTGACCTTCACGCCGCGCGCGAGCGCGGCCTCATGCACCCGCAGGCCATACATGCCCTTGCCGCAGAAGGCGGGGATCAGGGACGGATGGACATTCAGGATGCGCCGCGGCCACTGCTTTGTAAATTCTGCGCTGAGGATGACCGTAAAGCCTGCGAGGAGAATGAGGTCGATCTCCTGCTCGCGCAGCAGCACGGAAAGCTCGTTTTCAAACGGCTCCTGCCCACAGGAGGGCGTGAGCACGCGCGCCGCAACACCCGCGTTTTCCGCCCGCGTGAGCGCATAGGCCCCCGCGCGGGAAGAAACGACCAGCACGATCTCGCCGTGCGGCATTTTTCCGTCACGCTGCGCGTCGAGCAGCGCCTGCAAATTCGTGCCGCCGCCGGAGACCAGCACGGCGATGCGGGCGGGTATCAGCATAGCTCCACCTTTTCCTCGCCCAATACGATCTCACCGATGACGCCGGCCTCCTGACCGAGAGAATGCAGCGCGGCGAGCGCCTTGTCGGCGCTGTCCTTTGCAGCGACGAGTACCATGCCTGTGCCCATGTTGAAGGTGTTGAACATATCGCGCTCCGAGATGCCGCCCATGCGCGAGAGCAAGGGGAAGATCGGCGGGATGCGCAGCGCTTTCTTTTCAATCTTCGCGCACAGGCCGTCGGGAATGCAGCGCGGAATGTTCTCATAGAAGCCGCCGCCGGTGATGTGACTGATGCCGCGGATATCGGCGGCTTCGATGGCCGCTAACACAGGACGGACATAGATCTTTGTCGGGCGCAGCAGCTCCTCGCCCAGCGCACAGCCCAGCTCACCGTAATACTGCCCGAGGTCGGCGTTCTCCACATCGAACACCTTGCGCACGAGCGAGTAGCCGTTGGAGTGCAGCCCGCTGGAGGGCAGCGCGATGACCACATCTCCCGGCTGCATTTTGTTCTTGTCCAAAATTTTGCCACGGTCCACGACGCCCACGGCAAAGCCCGCAAGGTCGTAATCGTCCGGCTTCATCGTGCCGGGGTGCTCGGCGGTCTCGCCGCCGATGAGCGCGCAGCCCGCGCGTACGCAGCCCTCGGATACGCCCGAGACCAGCGACACGACCTTTTCCGGGATGTTCTTGCCGATGGCGATGTAGTCAAGGAAGAACAGCGGCTTCGCCCCGCAGCAGATAATGTCGTTGACGCACATCGCCACGCAGTCGATGCCGACGGTGTTGTGACGATCCATGAGCTGCGCGATGCGCTGTTTGGTGCCCACGCCGTCCGTGCCGGAGACCAGCACCGGCTTTTCAAGCCCGTGCAGGTCCAGCGAGAAAAGCCCGCTGAAGCCGCCGAGATCGGAGATCACATCGGCTGTGAGTGTGCGCTGCACATAGCGGTTCATCATTTTTACGCCCTGATAGCCCGCCTCGATGTCAACGCCGGCGGCCGCGTATGCTTCCGAGTGAGAGATGCCCATAATGTCATTCCTTTCCGGTCCAACAGTAGGTGCAGACCTTGTCCCTGTCAATACCGATCGCCTCCAGCAGCCCGTCAAGGGACTGATAGGAGAGTGAATCAAAGCCAAACTGCGCGCAGATCTCATGCAGCAGGCATTTTCCGCGCTCGGTGCGGCTGTCGGCGTATTCCTCCAGATGCTTTTGGCCCTCGTTGCCCTCCAGCTCCTGCACCATGCGGCGCGCGAGCAGGTCCATGGCGCTGTTGCCGCGCGAAAAGTTCAGGTAGCGGCAGGGATACATGATGGGCGGGCAGGCCGAGCGCATATGGACCTCCGCCGCGCCGGTGCTGTATAAAAAATCCACGGTCTCGCGCAGCTGCGTGCCGCGCACGATGGAGTCATCCACAAACAGCAGCTTCTTTCCCTCGATCAGCTCCGGCACGGGGATCTGCTTCATGCGCGCAACTCTGCTGCGCACCTGCTGATCCTCGGGCATGAAGGAGCGCGGCCAGGTCGGGGTGTATTTCACAAAGGGACGCGCAAGGGGCTTGCCGCTGTGGTTGGCATAGCCCATGGCGTGCGGCACACCGGAATCCGGCACGCCGGCGACGAAATCCACCTCGGGCACGCCGCCGCGCTCCGCCTCATCCCGCGCCATGATCGCGCCGTTGCGATAGCGCATCAGCTCCACATTCACACCCTCGTAGTTGGAGTTCGGGTAGCCGTAATAGGTCCACAAAAAGGCGCAGATCTTCATCTGCTTCCCTGCGGGAGAGAGTGTTTGGAAGCCCTTGGCGTTCAGCCGGACGATCTCCCGCGGGCCGAGCTCATAGGCATCCTGATAGTCGAGCTTATGATAGGCGAAGGACTCGAACGATACGCAGTAGCCGTCCTCGCGCTGCCCGATCAGCACAGGGAGGCGCCCCATGCTGTCACGCGCGGCGATCAGCTCTCCTTCCTCGGTCAAAATCAGGATCGTCATGGAGCCGTCGATGACCTCCATCGCGTGGAGGATGCCGGAGACAAGGTCGTTTTCCTGATTGATGAGCGCGGCGGTCAACTCGGTGACATTCACGCGGCCGCTGCTCAGCGTCAGAAATTGCTGGCCCTTGTCGGAGAGATACGCCTTCACCAGCTCGTCGGTGTTGTTGATGATGCCGACCGTCACGATGGCGTACAAGCCCAGATGGGAGCGCACGAGCAGCGGCTGGGGGTCGCTGTCGCTGATGCAGCCGAGCCCCGCGTGGCCGCGGAAGTCCGCGAGGTCCCGCTCAAACTTCGTCCGAAAGGGCGTATTTTCAATGTTGTGTATCTGGCGCTGGAAGCCCTCCTTCTTGTCAAAGAGCACCATTCCGCCGCGGCGCGTGCCGAGGTGAGAATGATAGTCCGTGCCGAAAAAGACATCCAGCGCGACATCGCGGTCCGAGACCGCGCCGAAAAAGCCCCCCATTACGCAAAGAACAGCTCGGAGAGCGTCATGGGGTCGATGTACTTTCCGTCCCGATAGACGCGCATATTGCCGGAGGAGATCTCGTCGATCAGCATCACGCTGCCATCCGGCGCGTAGCCGTACTCAAACTTGATGTCATAGAGGACAAGGCCCTTTTCGCGCAGGTCATCCGCGACGATCTCGGTGATCTTCTGCGTCATGGTCTTGATGTCGTCATACTGCTGCTCGGTCATCACGCCCAGCACCACAAGGCCGTCCTTGGTCACAAGCGGATCGCCCAGCGCGTCATTTTTGAAGGTCGTCTCCACATAGGCGGGCAGGTCGGCGCCCTCTTCAATGTACTCGCCGTAGCGGCGGCGGAAGCTCCCCACCGCCTTGAGACGGCAGATGACCTCCAGCCCGTGGCCGAAGACCTTCGCGGGCAGGACCTCCATCGTGGTCTCCTTCAGATCCGCGGAGACATAGTGCGTGCGGATGCCGGCGGCGTTGATCTTTTCAAAAAAGTGCTTGGTCATGCGCAGGTTGACATTGCCCACGCCCTCGATGGTCAGGCCCACGCTGTTCTCGCCGGGGTCAAACACGCCGTCCTTGCCCGTGCAGTCATCCTTGAACCTGAGCAGGTAGTTACCGTTGTCCAGTGCGAATACGTCCTTGGTCTTTCCGGTATATACGAGTTTCATCTTCTTGTGCTCTCCTTTATGTTTTTTGAAGTGTATTTTCCTGATTTACTGATAGAGCGCACGGACCTCTTCGTCCGCACGCAGCACGGCATCCCGTTCCCGCGTCCGCGCCTCGTCCAGCTTTTGGGCGAGCTCCGCGTCGGAGACCGCCATGATCTGCACCGCCAGCAGCGCGGCGTTCTTCCCGCCGTCCACCGCCACCGTCGCCACCGGGATGCCGCTCGGCATCTGCACGGTGGAGAGCAGCGCGTCCACGCCGTCAAGCTTCGTCCCGCTGCACGGCACGCCGATCACCGGCAGCGTGGTGTTTGCCGCCATCGCGCCGGCAAGATGCGCCGCCATGCCGGCGAACGCGAGGATAACAGAAAATCCGCCCTCCCGAGCCGATGCGGCAAATTCCCTTGCCTCATTCGGACACCGGTGAGCGGATAATACGCGCACTTCCATCTGGACGCCGTAGTCTCGCAATACGCCTACGGCCTTCTCCGCGACGGGCAGATCACTCTTGCTGCCCATAACGATCGCAACCTTTCTCATCTGCGTTCCCTCCCTCAAACATAAAAATAGGCGCTCCGCTGCCCTTTGCAGTTGGAGTGCCCAGACGGTCGGCCTCTGAAACGCGCCGTCTCAGAGCGATGCTCCCTGCTCCCCCGTGGTAGCCCACATTCCGTCAGTTACAAAGAGCTCAACTTGCTTTCAGTGTACCATACGCCCCGCTTTTCGTCCATTCCGCAAAAAGGAGAAAGAAGATAGAAAATCTTAGCTACATTTATATCGTTATGACAATTCATAAGATACGCTTATACTGCTCCTTAAAAAAACTTATCGTCGAAAAACCATTTTTTGTCTTGACAAGGCAATCCTCGCGTGGTATTCTATCAAAAATTTGAGGAAAGAGAGGCGATCGTCGTGACCGTGGTTTTGAAGGGTGCGCAGGTGTTCCGCCGAGGTGCTTTCAGCGGCGGTGATGTTTCCGCTTCCTTTGGGGATCGTGTTTTTTGCAAGGATATTGTTTTTCCTTCGTCCCCGAATGTTTCTTCCTTTACCATATTACCCGGTTTCGTTGATGTTCATGTACATCTTCGGGAGCCGGGTTTTTCTTATAATTTGCATTGGAGCTCTGCACCGAGATCCGGCGGCGATTTCCGGGGGCGGAGGTGAAAAGCTATCCGCTGCGCGGGCTGTGCAGCTACTATGCAGAACACGGCGGGATTATGCTGGGCTTTGCGTCATGAAAACGAAGGTCTCGGACAGGAAGGCGCTGCTGCATCTTGCGGTACGCATTCTGACACTGCCGCCCATCGTCATCGGGGTAACGCTGCTTCTGATGTACGCTCCGGCAGGGCTTCTGACGCGCAGGGAGTTGCTGCTGTGCGAGGTGTTCCTGCTGGTTATCCCATTGGCGGCGTACCCGCTGCGGGAGATCTTCCACATTGGAAAGGACCGGCGCAGGGGGCAGCGCCGTTGGGTATCTGTGCGGGTTTCTCTGGTCAATGCTGACGCCATGCTCATGGCTCGTCCATATCCTGTTTCTCTCTTATGTCATTTCCATCGCGGCGCTGTTGCTGCTCAACGCGGGCTTTGGCCTTCGCGCAAGCGGACACGCCTGCAGCACAACAGCGCCGGCGTTTCTGCTGACATGGAAGCTGCATCCGCTTTTTGTCATACCGTCCGTTCTGCTGATCGCGGCAGTGTACCGCTCATCCCTAAAGCTGTCGCGCCATACCCTGCCGCAGCTTCTGGCCGGCTCGGCGGTCAGTCTGCTGGCCTGTGTGATCTCGATCGTGGTTTATGGCGTCGGATAAAACGATACTGCGCCGCATCGCCGTCAAATGAAACGACGATGCGGCGCAGTCCTGTCTTTATTGCAGCTTCTTCAATCGCTGCTGTTCTGTTCTGCGTTATATTGATTCTTGAAAAACGCTACATACTCGTTATGGATTTTTTCAATCTGCATCGCAACCGACGCACCATCCATATCCAATGGGGCGTTCAAAAGTTTGTTAGAATCCCGCTGAAATGCCGCCATCTCATCCCACTTTCGGCTTTCGATGGCATTTGCCAATTCCTGTCGTGTTTCCTCATTTGGCACGAAAGCAGTCTTGGTTTTCTGATTATACCCAAGATATCCCAAATGGATCATATAGGTCAGTACATCATCCTTACTTTTGATATTTACCGTATCATTCTTAAAAAGTCGCTGTGTTGACCTTCACCTCTGCGCCTGAAAGCATTTCGATGATAGATGCTTTCAAGCCATCGTAATCCATATTTATCAGCGGAACAATCGCCTCATAGGAGGCCGTTTCCGACCAATAACTCTTAAATTCCCCTCGCAGCATTACGCTGACAACAGCTCTCGGATTATAAACCTGATAATCTCTCAGCAAATAGCCATCATACCATCTCTTCACATCGTCGAAATCCTGATGGTATACCTCTGCCAGCTTTTGAACCTCATCTTTTGTAAATCCAATATACGGAGCCAAATTGCTTGCACTCAGCATTGTAAACTCGTCAAAATTATTCAATGCCGACTGCGTTTTTTCTTTTATAATCGGAAGGATCCCTGTCAGGTATGCCAATTGAACATATTTCGTTGGCTCTGTCCCCTTAAACATTCCTCTGAGAAAGTTGATATAATCCTCCTGCGCCTTGGTGTTGGCTGACTCATCACGAATCAGGACGTCCCATTCATCGATGATAATGATAAATTTTTTCCGGTTGCCGCATTGATCCGCGATAATGCTTCGGGCAGGGATCCTGTATTTTCAGTCAATACATCGGAGTAATAGCCTTTTAGTTCAGCAATTGTCTTTTCGGAAATATAGGAAACCACCTGTTCCGGCCCACCGGCAGGTTCCATGCACCATTGAATATCAAGGTGGATGACATCATACTGGTTCAAGTGCTTTTTGAAATCTGCACTTTTGCCGATTTCCAGTCCAGCAAAAATCGATTCTGAATCACAGCCTCTGCTGTAATAAGCCGTCAGCATATTTGCGGTAATGGATTTTCCGAAGCGCCTCGGACGGCTATTGCAAATGTACCCTTGCAGTGTATTCAGAACTCGGTTTGTATACTTAATAAGCTCGGTTTTATCAACATAAATTTCCGAATTCAAGGCAACTTGAAATGCGGAATTGTCCGGATTCACAAACATTCCCATATTGCGATACTCTCCCTTCCGAAGCAGCACTACTAAAAGCAGATAACCTTGCACAAGGATCCCGTTTCAAGATACCTTGATTTTATCATCTAACACCGTAAATATCAAGTCAATTGCCCATAGTGACATGAACATTCTTGCGCTATGGAAGTTAGTGTAGATACATTCTTGGAGTATGCTGCAGCGACCAACTTTTGGGGAAAATCATGGATTGATGGAGAGCAAATCCTCTTACACAACCATCAGGAATATTGTACTATACGCAATGCAAGAAAACAATCATCACCAATTCAGGCTCGAGGTCATCCATTCCTGTCCGAGATCTTACTAAAACCTCCTCGTTTTCCGTTCCGCGCCAGCAGAAACGCAATCAGCAGCATCCCAAGTGCAAAGCCTCCGCTGTCGATCCAGACGTCCTTCACTGCCGAGGTTCGGCCATTGAGCAGTTGAATCGTCTCATCGATCAGCGCCGTCAAAACACCGCTCAGCGCAATGATCGACCAACAGTCTCGCAGCTTTTTCCCCAGGCCGCCGCATAGACCGAGGTCAGCACGCCGAGCGCGGCGAACTCCGTCGCGTGGGCGAGCTTGCGCACATGCCGACCTGTCCACCAGGTGTCTGCCATCTCACCGTCTTCTTTCTGCACCGCAAAAACCGACTGGATGATCTCCGTCACCCTGTCACTAATGGCATTCGATGTATGCGGCGGCAGCAGTGAATTGCCCCAGATAAAGCAAAGGTTGGGGATCACCATAATCCCTATCAGGTTCTGTCTTTGTTGATTGGTTATCTTCATACGATTTCACCGACATTCTCTCGAAAAGCAGATCAATGCAATGCATTAATCTCCTTCATGGCTGAAAATAACTTTTTTCTATTGAGGTAAAGCATGACAGCAATATATGTCCCTCCCAGTACGCAAAGGATAATAATTGGACTAGCTGCAAATGTTTCCATTGCTCTTTTGGCAATAAAGCAACTGGCACCAACTATTGACAATTCAATTGCAAATACTAAAACTTCTCTCCAATCAATTAGTTTCCAAGCTGATGTTTCCAGCGACTTTGCGCTTCTTTCTGCAAGAACAGCCGTCAGTATAACTGTAACAAAAGCTGTTGTAATTGCAGGTCCGATGAAACCAAATATATGATACTTAAATGCGACGTCATACAGGCGGGACAGAGCCGCAAGATTATTGGCATATGCAGCGTGAGGATATTTCCGCCCCCTTTTTTTCAATTATATTCTTTAGGTAGCGGAAACAGCTAAAGCAGGTAAGATACCGTTCGACCTCGCTAACGCTATCGGGCATAATTTCATGCAGAACCTTTGCCAGGGCAGCATAGTCCATGTAAGCACCTCCGTCATAAAATCGCCTATATCGTTTTTCTTGTATAAATACATTATACCAATAAGCGATTTTCGTTGTTAATAACATCTTTTATGGAATTTTTTTCCAGACGCCTATTCCGCTACTCATTCCGCTTTTATTCCGCTTTTTTGCGTGGGAAGCGCTGTGAATAAAAAAAAGAAAAGTCCCGTAACCCTTGCGGTTACGGGACTTTTCTTTGGTCCGAGTGACTGGAATCGAACCAGCGGCCTCTTGAA
>ENA-OUQF01001672-OUQF01001672.1-human-gut-metagenome-genome-assembly--contig:-NODE-1672-length-12754-cov-5.031262_pt1 | contig 12754 bp, 9 predicted proteins | sample MGYA00237947_ERZ548826 | MGnify/ENA primary metagenome ERZ548826 (study PRJEB26490, sample SAMN05194701) | human gut metagenome | biome: terrestrial biome; feature: human-associated habitat; material... | reverse complement strand
ACGTTTTTGAAGCTGGATCATATGGAGATCGTACAGCTCCTTTTCCCCGCCGAGTACATCTCTATCCAGTTTTTCCACCACCTCCTGGCAATCGCTGCAGAGCTTGATCTCCCTGCTTCCTTCAACCGAATAGAAAATCTCCAAAAAACCTTTCTTTGTGCCGCAGCAGCTGCAAACCATAAAAATACCCCTTTCAAACTTTCTCCATAACAAAATTTACTAGGGTCTATCTGAAAACCGGGAATATGACCAACAGCGAGGGATTTTTCGCCTGCTGAAGCCATTTTTCCGCAGGAATACTTTGTGTATTACAAGGGAAAATGGTGCACAGCAGGCGGAAAAGACCCGCTGTTTGGGCATGTTGACGGTTTTCAGATAGGCCCTAAAGCGTCCCCGTGTTTAGGTCGATTTTCCGCCGTCCAGTTCTTCGGGTTGGTGTCGTCCGGCGCCAGCCCTGCGAGAATGGCTTCATAGTGCGCCACTTTATCATCCATGTACCTTGCGGTAGCCTTCGCTTCCTCCACACGCTTATAGGCTTCTTCCCGCTGCTTCCGAATGATGGCATAGCGTGCGCGCAGATTTTCCTCGGATTCCTCCATCAGGCACAGGCGGCAGTACTCCCGAATGTCCTCGATGGAGGCCCCGCACCCCTTCAGGCACATAATGCCCTGCATCCAGTTGACGGATTCCTCGTCGAACACCCGTCGGTTGCCGCTGTCCCGCGTGCAGGGCAGCACCGAACAATTCGGCAAGAAGTCTCAGGCAGGATTTTTGTTCCAATTCAAAGTTCCGAAAATGGAGGAATACTGTATGTATTTCCCATTTTCGGAACTGCGGAAGTGGAGCAAAAAGACGGCTGAGACTCGCAGACGCAATTGTGCGGTGTTGCCATAGACATTATTTCACGTTGATCTGGCAGCAGCGCATGGTCGCGAGGGCTGCCTCATGGGTCGCCGGGGTGACGCCCGCGCAGCAGGCGCTGTCCACAGAAATCTCCATCTCCGGGAAATTCGCTTTCAGCATCAGGGCGTTGGACACCACGCAGATGTCCGTACACAGCCCTACCAGTTCCATGGTGAACGTCTCCCCTGCCGCTGCCTGATACAGCAGTCTCGGCAACAGCACAGAACCGAAGGTCAGCTTCTCCACCGGCGTGTATCCCTTCTGTTCCAGCGCAGCGGCTACGCCGCTGTCCAGCATCCAGCCGGGCGTTCCCTTGATACAGTGGGGCACCGGCAATTTTTTGCCTTCGGCGGTGTCCAGATAGTTTTCCCGGTGGGTGTCCAGCGTGGCAAAAATCTGACCGTCAAAACCAAGAATTTTGTCCATGACCTTTCCCACAATGGCCTGCGCCTCAGGCGTCCCCAGCGCGCCGTCCACAAAATCCTTCTGCATGTCCACAACAATCAAAAAATGCTTCATGACGATTCTTCCTTCCCCGATCTCAGATGCTTCTATTCTGACACAGAAACGTTAAATCGTCAATAGTTCCGTTTCCTTTTTGTGGGTTCAGCAACGATCAGCCATCCACAATCTCAGGCTCCGCGTTTTCGGCAAGGCGAATCCACTTCAGAAGCTTTTTGCGCAGTTCCTGCTTGACCTGCGTGTATGCGGGATCGTCGATCAGATTGTTCAGCTCATAGGGGTCTTTTTTCAGGTCGTAGAAGAAATCGTCCGCGTAAAGGTCCGCCGCGGGCTGCGCGCCGCCGTTGATACCGGGGGCGTAGACGGAGTAGGCATAGTCGGCCGTGCGGATGGCACGCCCTACCCGGCTCTCGGAGATCTGGGCAAAGACCTCGTTGGGGCGGTCGGGATCGGTTTTGTGCAAAACATCGGCAAAGTCTTCGCCGATCATTTTGTCGCCCACATCCACACCGGCAATGCCCAGAATGGTCTTGGGCAGTCCAGCGGTGCTGATCAGGTCTGTCACCACACCGCCGCCGGTAAACTCGCCGCCGGTCACCACCAGCGGAACCCGCAGACAGGCGTCGTGCATGGAGCGCTTGTAGTCGTCATAGCCGTTGAGATGGGCGTCCTGATTGCGGGTCATGAAATGGCTGCCATGGTCGGCAAGGTAAATGATGACCGTATCCTCGTAGATGCCCATTTCCTTCAGCTTGTTCACCAGCCGCCCCAGATTCTTGTCCAGAGACGCGCACTGACCCAGATAGTCGGGGTATTCTTCCCTGTGATTGCCGCCCAGCACCTCCAGATCTTTGGGCGAGGTGAAATTCGCATACTTTTCTTTGGAGCCGATGGGGCCTTCATAGTGGTGATGGTCGTTCTGGTGGTGGGGTTCAATATGGGAGACGGTCATGAAGAAGGGCTTCTCCCCCCTGTACTGCTCCAGAAATTCCAACGCGAAGTCCGTGATGCAGTCTACACGGTATCCCGTGAAATCAATGCGGTTGTCGTTCTCGTCAAACACAAAGCCGTCGTAGCCGTGGCTGGTGAATTCCAGAACGTCACTGGTGCGCCAGAAGCCAGTATAGCCGCCCCGCAGCTCCCGGGGGATGGCGGTGACGGTATGGTCGATGGTGGGCTTCTTTTCCAGCTCGCCGTCGGACGCCAGGTGCCACTTGCCGACGTAGGCTGTTTCATAACCGGCCTCCTCCATATACGCCCCCAGAGGCTTTACATTGGCCGGGAGCATGATATTATTGCGGAAGCAGCCGATATCTGTCGCCCACTTACCCGTCTGGAACATGGCGCGGCAGGGGCCGCAGACGGGCTGAGGGGTGAAGGCCAGATCAAACCGGGTGCCTTCCGCAGCCAGCTGATCCAGAACAGGCGTAATGGGAAGCTCCTGACCGTAGCAGCCGCAGGTATCCGCCCGCTGCTGGTCGGTGAAGTACAGCAGAATGTTCTTCTTTTTCATATCTTTTCTCCTTTTCCTGAGATTCCATAATAATTTTGATACCGCTTTTCACCGCAGCCGGCGTGCGGCTGCCCTGAAAAACGGTTCAGGGCAACCGGGTAACCCCGATTGCCCTTTCCCGTTAAATTTGATTTTGATTACCGATTACAGGACGTGATCCTTGTAGTTGGTGGGATCGACCATGACGGCGGGAGTAGCGTACTCCATGGGGATCTCGGTGCCGTTGACCAGATGCTCAACCACGGCAACGATGGCTTCCTTACCGACGACCTTGCCGGAGAAGTAAGCGGCGGAGCGGATGACGGCGTAGTTGCCCTCTTCCCAGTGACCGGTGGTCTCGTCACAGCCCAGCGTCACGACGCAGGAGGTGTCAGCCAGACCGGCGTTCTCAATGGCGGAAGCAACGCCCAGAGCGCCCTGCTCGGAAGCGACCATAACCAGCCAGGACTTGATTTCGGGATGACCGGCGATCATAGCGGAAGCACCGTTGTAAGCGTCTTCCATGGTGGTTACGTAGTCAACCTCGTAGGTGCGGTTGTCGAACGCGCCGCTGAGCTTGTCAGCCATCGCCTGCTTCTCGCCCTCGGTACGGGGGACGCAGGAGGAGGTGGTGTTCATGGTCATGTACAGAACGCCAACGGTCTCGTCTTCGGTCATATTGTTCTCGGTGGCGTAGTCAGCCATCCACTCACCGGCAGCGTAGCCGATGTTGTAGGCGTCGATGCCGAACCAGGGAGCCAGCTTGTTGTTGTCGCCGTCCTTCAGAGGATCGTCGCAGGCAACGATCAGGACACCGGCAGCCTCGCACTTGGCGACGACAGCCTCGGACATGGTCTGGTCGGGGATGCAGGTAACGATGGCATCGGCGTTGTCCGCGATGGCAGTATCGATCTGGGTCATGTACTTTTCTGCGTCACCGTCGCAGTTCAGGAAGTGCCAAGTGACCTCGATGCCGTACTCAGCGCCCTTGTCGTTCAGAGCCTTCTCAATGGAAGCGGCTTCGTTGACGAAGTAGGGGGACTCGGACTTGTAGATACCATAAATGTTCAGAGAAGTGGGGGCAGCGGGAGCTTCTTCGACAGGAGCTTTGGTCTCGACAGGAGCAGCGGCCTCAGGAGCCTTGGTTTCGGGGGTAGTTTCCTTTGCGCCACAGGCAGCCAGAGACAGAACCATCACCAGAGCCAGAAGCAGAGCGGTCAGCTTTTTCATTGTGTTTCCTCCATTTTTTGATTTTTATATGTTTTTCGGCACAACAGCCGCAAACATCGTAGAATTACAGATTCTTCATGCTGTCAGCCAGCAGCTTCTTCTGACGGTTTCTCTGACGGTAGAAGTCAATGGCCAGAGAGCCGAACAGCAGGGCCGCACGGGCGACATACTGCCAGTACTGGGACACGCCTGCCATGTTCAGACCGGAGTTGAAGGCCTGAACCAGAATCACGCCCAGCGCCACGCTGGGGATGGAGCCGACGCCGCCCACCATGGATACACCGGCCAGATTGCAGGCGGTGATGGCGTCGAAGTGCAGGTTGGGGCTGGCGGCAGGCTGACCAGAGAACATCCGGGAGGCCAGAATAATACCAGCCATAGCCGCGAACACAGAAGTCATCACATAGCAGATGATCTTGATGCGGTTGGAGTTGATGCCTGCCAGCCGGGCAGCCTCCGCATTGCCGCCGATGGCAAAAATGCTGCGGCCAAACTTGGTGCTGGACAGGACAAAGGCGAAGACCGCAAACAGGAGAATGGTCATGATAACAGGATAAGGAACGCTGCCGAATACCATGCCGTTGCCAAGGCTCTTCAGTCCCGCGTCGCTGATGGCGATGGGGCGGCCGTCACACAGCAGATAGGCGCAGCCACGCCACAGGGACTGAGAAACCAGGGTCGCAATAAAGGGAACGATGTTCAGCCGGGTGACCATCAGGCCGTTGATGATGCCTGCGACGGAGGACGCCGCCAGAACGATCAGCGCCAGCAGCACCCAGTTCATGCTGGTATTTTTCAGGCCCCATGCGATGAACACGCCGCCGAAGGCCGCCACGGAGCCTGCGGACAGGTCGCTGCCGCCGGTCATGATCAGGAAGGTCATGCCGATGGCGGTCAGTCCGATCAGCGTGGAGGAAACCAGAATGTTGATGAAGTTTCCGTATGTAAAGTAGTTGGGGTTCAGCGCCGAGAAAATCGCGGTCACCAGAACCAGCGCGATCAGAAGCACAAGCGCGTTGCCGGAAATCGGCAGCTTGAAGCCTTTCTTTTCCAGAGTTTTCCCCTGTGCGGTATTGTTTGCCATATTATGTCTCCTCCATCATAGCCATGCTCAGGAGCTTTTCTTCCGTTGCGTCCTTTGCAGAAATCTCACCGACGATCCGGCGTCCCCTCATTACAATGATCCGGTCGGACAGGCCGATGACCTCAGGCAGCTCCGAGGAAATCAGGATCACCGCCAAGCCCTCCTTGGCAAATTCGCAGATCATGTTGTAAAATTCCGACTTTGCGCCGACATCGATGCCCTTGGTCGGCTCGTCCAGAATCAGGACCTCCGGCTTGGTGCTCATCCAGCGGGCGACGATCGCCTTCTGCTGGTTGCCGCCGGAAAGCTCTACGATGGGCTTTTCCAGATCAGGGGTCTTGATGTTGAAATTGGCCTTGCCTTCCAGTCCGATCTGCTCCTCCCGGCGGGTATTGACAAAGCCCAGCCGGTTGGTGATCTGATCCAGTGAGCCGATGGAAATATTCCGGCCAACACTCATCCGGGGAATGATGCCCTGAAGCTTCCGGTCTTCCGGAACCATGACCACACCGTTGACAATGGCGTCATGGGGTGTCCGGCAGTTCAGGGGCTTTCCGTTCAGGAAGACCTTGCCGCCGGTTCTGGGGTCGGCGCCGATGATGGCGCGAACCACCTCCGTGCGGCCTGCACCGACAAGTCCCGAGAAGCCCACGACTTCACCGGCGCGAACCTGAAAGGAAGCATCCTTCAGGAAGGGCGAGGACAGGTTTTTGACCTCCAGCACCACATCGCCGACAGTCTTATTCCGATCCAGACCGGAGAACACGTCGCCCAAGTCCCGGCCGACCATCTTCTTCACCAGTTCCTTATCGGTAATGGCGTCCATGGGAGAGTCGCCCACGAACCGGCCGTCCTTGAAGATGGCCACCCGGTCGGCGATCTGCCGGATCTCCGCCATCCGGTGGGAAACATAGATGATGACCTTGCCTTCCGCTTTCAGCTTGCGGATGATCCGGAACAGCGAGTCGATCTCCGAATCCGACAGGGATGCAGTCGGCTCGTCAAAGGCAATCATTTTCAGGTTTTCCCGGCTGTAGGCCTTCATGATCTCCACCATCTGCTGATAGGCGACGGAAAGATCCTTGACCTTGTCGGTGGATTTCATATCCAGACCGAATTCATCAATGATGGCCTGCGCTCTGCTGTGAACCTCGCGCATTTTGATTCTTCCCATGAAACCGGTGGGAAGACGGCCGAGGAAAATATTTTCACCGACAGTCAGCTCCAGCATGATCTGCCGTTCCTGATAGATCACGCCGATACCGGCGGCCACGGCCTCCCGGGGGCTGTTAAAGTGGCACGGCTCTCCGTTGACCAGATATTCACCGGAGGTCTGCTGATAGTCGCCGTTGAGCACCTTCAGCAATGTGGATTTGCCTGCGCCGTTTTCGCCCATCAGCGCCAGCACCTCGCCGCCGTTGGCGGTAAAACTGATGTCGTCCAGAGCTTTCACACCGGGGAAATATTTGGTGATATTCCGAAACTCAATTACATTTCCCATTTTCTGCTCCCTTCTGATCTGTATGCTGCATCTCACATGACAATTGTTTCTACTGAAATTATATCGAAACGATTCCCGGATGGGAAGTCTAATTTCTGTGTTGAAAAACTGGAGATTTTAGACGTTCTGTTGTTTTTGCATGAAATATACGCAACGTTTTTATGCACAATGCACAATTCCGTAATGACAACAGAATTCTGCTGACAAGCCGCTTTCTCCTAAGGCAGATATTCCCGCAGCAGCCGGATCAGATCCCGGCGGTCAGCCGCCTCCGCAGTGCCGATCATTTTCTTCACCCGGTACTTGATGGTGCTGACAGTCACGAAGCAGCTTTCGGAAATGCTGTCGTAGGATTCTTCCCGCAGCAGGCACTCGATGATCTCCCTGTCCAGACTGTCGCATTCATTGAGCATCCGCTCCAGCCGCAGCATACCGGACAGCTCGGTATCCTGATAGAAAATGTCCCGTGATTCCGGAATGGAGGCCGGACTGCTGTCTCTGGCGCCGCCGTCCAGCTTCCGCAGGGAGGTCAAAGGGCTGAAATCCCACCGGATGGACATAACGGCATGGGAAAGATAGGGATTGCGTTTCAGATTTTCCAGAAGGGTCACCGCGGCTTTGCCGTATTCCTGAAAATTGACCCGGATGGAGAGAATATAAGGACTGTAATATTCCGTCAGACAGGTTTCGGCGCAGCCGATGATCAGCAGCCGCTCCAGCTCCTGCGGGTAGGCGGCAAGAAGATTGCGTACCAGCGAAATAGCCGTAAAATCATTCGCGCAGATCACGGCATCATAGTCCGCCATGGTTCCCTGAAAGCTTCGGAAGCACCGCTCCATGGAGCCGTCATTGATGTAAACATCCCGCTGGTCCTCCTGCCCGATAGCGTAATAAAAGGCTTTCTTCCGGCTTTCGTCGGACACGGAGTGGGGATTGGTGCCGTACAGGGCAATGCGGGTGCGCCCCGTGGCAATCAGGGTGTCCACCAGATGGTGCATGGAGCCGTTGGTATCGGAGCAGACCGTGCTGTAGCGCACGTCCAGCTCGTGAAACGCCTGATTGCACAATAGAATTGGGTAGATCCCCACCCGGTTGGCGTCCTTCAGCACCGTCCGTATCCAGCCGGTGGATGAGCCGATCACATAGATGTAGCCGCTGCTCTGGTTCATTTCTTCAATGGAGTGGATGAAACGGAACGCCATCCGCTTCATTTTCAGCTCTGATACCAGTCCGTCCACCAGGTCCTGACACCAGCCGCTGTGAGAATAGGTGTCTTCCACAAAAATCAGAATCATATGTTTCGCCTCCATAGGGGTATACCCGAATCGCTTCAGGCGGGTTGCTCCCTATTATATACCAATAATGCACAAACCGCAAGATGCGGCAAAAAGGGCAAATGTGGAAAAAGTACAAAATCACCCCGGCGAATCCCGAACTTTTTAGTCTTGCTCCCAATTCATTCCTCCATTACAATGGAATCAGCAAGCAAGGGAAACTCTGATTCCCAAAGAATATGCTACAGGAGGCTGCTATTTATGCCAGAAAACGTCACCGCTCGCAGGGAACAGCAGGTGATCCCCACCTATATCCCCAAAGAGCCAAACGCCATGCCCATGTTCTTCGAGAAGAAGCCCTATCAGGGGGCATCCGGCAGACTTTACCCCCTGCCCTATTCCGACGGCATCACCGACGAAAAGAAGGATGTATCCTACGAGGTCTATACTCTGGAAAACGAATATATTCAGACGCAGGTTCTGCCTGCCATCGGCGGCAAGATCCTCTCCGGCTATGACAAGATCGGCCATTACGACTTTATCTACCGCAACCGGGTCATCAAGCCCGCACTGGTGGGTCTGGCCGGCGCATGGATCTCCGGCGGCATCGAGTTCAACTGGCCCCAGCATCACCGCCCCACCACCTTCCTGCCTCTGGAGGCGTCTCTGGAAGAAAATCCCGACGGCAGCAAGACCCTGTGGACCGGCGAGGTGGACCCCTTTTATCGGATGAAGGGCATGGCCGGTATCACCGTGGAACCGGGCCGCAGCTACATCAAGGCAAAAATTCGGGTGTACAACCGCACCAACCTGCCTCAGATTTTCATGTGGTGGGCCAATCTGGCGGTGGCGGTGAACGAATCCTACCGCACCATTTTCCCGCCGGACGTGGAATGGGTCAACGACCACGACCGCCGCGCAGTGCTGCAATGGCCCATCGCCAAAGGCGTTTACAAGTCCGCAAGACCCTTTGACTACGGCGATGGCACCGACCTTTCCCTGTACGACTCCGTGAAGGTGCCCTCCTCTTTCCTGATTTCTCAGGGTCAGTCCGATATGGACTTTGTGGCCGGTTATGACGGCGGCCTGCAAAAGGGCATTGCCACCGTCTCCGACCACCACATTGCCCCCGGCAAGAAAATGTGGACATGGGGACACGGCGATTTCGGCGAAATGTGGTGCTCCAACCTCACCGACGAGGACGGCCCCTATATTGAGCTGATGACCGGCGTCTACACCGACAACCAGCCGGACTTTACATGGATCGCCCCCTTTGAAACCAAGGAATTCGAGCAGTACTGGTATCCCATCCGGGATATCGGCGATGTCAAGAATGCCACCATCGACGCCGCCATGAATCTGGAGCAGCGGGGCGACAAGGTATTTCTGGGCTTCAATGTCACCGGTTCTTTCCCCAATGCCAGAATCACCGTGCGCAAGGGCGAAGAAGTTCTCTTTACCGAGACCGCCGACATGACCCCCGCGGCCAGCTGGTGCAAAGAGCTGGCTCTGAATGAGGATGCTGCCAACCTGACCGCCACCCTCACCGACGAGAATGGCAGTGTTCTGGTATCCTACAAGCCCTACGTCCGGGGGCAGAAGCAGCCCATCGAGGTTCGCACCCCCGTAAAGCGCCCCTGCGAGTATGACACAGTGGAGGAGCTGTACATCAACGGCTTCCATCTGGAGCAGTACAAGCAGCACAACTTTGACCCCCGCGACTACTATCTGGAAGCACTGAAGCGGGACCCCGGCGACATCCGCTGCAACACCTCCATGGGACGGCTGGCACTGAAGGACGGCAAGTTCCGGGAATGTGTCGCCTACTGCGACACCGCCATTGCCCGGCTCACCAGCCGCAACCAGCACCCCGCCGACACGGAAGCCTTCTATCTGAAGGGTCTGGCTTTGCAGTATCTGGGCGAGTATGACGAAGCCTACGACGTTCTTTACCGTGCCGCGTGGAACTATCCCCACCGCAGCGCCGCCTACTTCCAGCTGGCCACGCTGGACTGCCGCAAGGGCGAATATCCGGACGCTCTGGAAAAGCTGGAAATTTCTCTGGGACTGAATGCCGGTCACAGCCGTGCCGTGAACCTGAAAACCGCGATCCTGCGCCATCTGGGGCGGGACGAGGAAGCTAAGAATCTGGCAGCCGCTTCCGTTTCCGCAGATCTTTTGGATCTGTGGGCAAGAGTGGAGCTGAGCCATTATGAGGACAACGGCGATGCCATCCGGGAAATGTTCGGCCAGAAGCCGGAAAACTATCTGGATGTGGTCTGCGATTACTTGGAAGCCGGTCTTACCGAGGACGCTCTGTATGTAATAGAGCTGAGTCGGAGCCATTATCCGCTGCTGCATTACTATCGGGGCTACTGCCAGCATCTGCTGGGTCAGGACGGAAGCGAAGCGCTTGCCTTTGCCGCTTCTCTGGATACCGGTCTGTGCTTCCCTGCACGGCTGGAGGACATTGCCGTGCTGAAATACGCCATCGAAAACAATCCTGCCGACGCCAATGCCTGCTATTATCTGGGCTGCCTGTACTACGACCGCTTCCGCTATGACGAAGCCGTGGCGATGTGGGAGCAGTGCATCTCCCGGGACTGCACCCATGCCAAGGCGCTTCGGAATCTGGCGCTGGCCTATTTCGACAAGCGGGGCGATGCCGCCTCCGCACGTGTCTGCATGGAACGGGCGCTGAAATACCGGAAGGATCCCCGTCTGCTGTTTGAATACCAGCAGCTGCTGAAAAACACCAATGTTTCCGTGGCGGAACGTCTGGATGTATACGGCCGTTACCCCGAGCTGTTGGCGCAGCGGGATGACTGCTATCTGGATCGGATCGTGCTGCTCTGCCAGCAGGGCCGCTACGCCGAAGCCATCCATGCCGCCAAGATCAAGCGGTTCCACATCTACGAGGGCGGCGAGGGCAACCTGACCAAGCAGCACGCCTGGATGCATGTGCTTTACGCCAATGAGCTTGCCTCTGCCGGAAAAGCCGCGGAAGCCTATCAGGTTTACATGAACGGCGTGAATATGCCCAAGTCCTACGGTGAAGCCAAAACATGGTTCAATCAGGAAGCCCACATTTTCTACTATCTGGGCACTCTGCTGGAATCTCTTGGAAAAACCAAGGAAGCGGCAAATGCCTTCGAGGAAGCCTCCGTCTACAAGGCGGCCGTTTCCGAGCTGTCCATGTTCCGGGCGCTGGCTCTGCGCAAGCTGATGCGGTTCAGTCAGGCACAGCAGGTCCTGACGGAAATGCTGGAATCCGGTGACAATCTGCTGAAGAACAAAGATATACGCAGCTATTACGGCGTCGGCTCTCCCACGCCCATGCCCTTCGAGTATGATATCGTGAAGATCAACTCCGTCAACGGCCACATTCTCCGGGGCTACGCGCTGCTGGGTCTTGGCCGCAGGGACGAGGCGGAAGCAGAGATCGCACAGGCTGCCACGTACAGCCCCAACGATTTCCGCATTTACACTTTCCATCAGGTCAAGAACACTTTCTGATTTTTAACTGGAACGCCGCCCAAAAGGGCGGCGTTCTTGATGTTTTGCTTCCGTTGTGCTATGATAGCGACATCAACAGAAACGAGGAATGCTTATGCCGCCGCTGTCCATTATGCTCAAGCCCGCCAGTTCTCTGTGCAATCTGCGCTGTCAATACTGTTTTTATGCCGACGAGGCCGCTCACCGGGAACAGGCTTCCTATGGCATGATGTCAGAGGATACTCTGGAAGCCATTCTGAAACGGACTCTGGCCTTTGCGGAGGGCAGCTGCACCATTGTCTATCAGGGCGGAGAGCCGACGCTGGCGGGGCTGGGCTTTTTCCGCAAAGCCATGGAGCTGGAACAGAAATGGAACGTCAATGGTGTCGCCATCCATCATTCCATTCAGACCAACGGCATGGTGCTGGATCGGGAATGGGCGGCATTTTTCAGAGAACACCGCTTTCTTGTGGGGCTGTCACTGGACGGGAACCGGAAAGTCCACGATGCCAACCGTTTAGACCCCACGGGTCAGGGAACCTTTGGCCGGGTCATGGAGTCGCTGAACCTGCTGAAGGAATACAAGGTGGAATTCAATGTGCTGACGGTGGTCACCCGCCAGACCGTTCCCCAGATCAAGCAGATTTATCAGTTTTTCTCACGGCTCGGTGTGGAATATCAGCAGTACATCCCCTGTCTGGACCCGCTGGAAGCAGTGCCGGGAAAGCAGGGCTATTCTCTTGACGAGGAATCGTATCTGCAATTTCTGAAAAATCTGTTTGACTGCCCTGCGGTCTGCGCGAGCCGTGAAAGCAGTACTTACGCTCAGTGCCACTCCGATTCCAAGAACGCTTCATATGAGCCTTGCGGGAATCAGGGATATGAGTGTTCTTGAAGAGCCTCCGGTTGACCGTGTTCCGATACAGACTTTCGTTACAGAGCATAATGATGAGATGATACGAGAGGCAATCACAAGAGAGCTTGCCAGAAATGGTCAGGTATACTATGTATACAACCGTGTAAGAAGCATTGATGAGGCGGCTGCACACATTCAGGAGCTTGTTCCTGATGCAAATGTGGCATATGCCCACGGTCAGATGGCTAAACGGGAGCTTGAGAAGATAATGTGTGATTTCGTTAATGGTGAGATAGATGTGTTGGTTTCTACAACTATAATTGAAACAGGTATGGATATATCCAACTGCAACACAATGATAATTGAAGATGCAGATCGTTTTGGACTTTCTCAGCTTTATCAGCTAAGAGGAAGAGTTGGCAGAAGCTCAAGGACTGCGTATGCATTTTTACTGTAC
>ENA-OUQF01001667-OUQF01001667.1-human-gut-metagenome-genome-assembly--contig:-NODE-1667-length-12771-cov-5.353728_pt1 | contig 12771 bp, 6 predicted proteins | sample MGYA00237947_ERZ548826 | MGnify/ENA primary metagenome ERZ548826 (study PRJEB26490, sample SAMN05194701) | human gut metagenome | biome: terrestrial biome; feature: human-associated habitat; material... | reverse complement strand
GCCTTGCAGCGCAAGGCGTCCCGCGCGTTTTCGCAAAGTATGTTACTTTGCGAAAGAAATCGAGGCTGAAAACTGAATAAAAGGTCTTGCGAAGTCGTGTGGCTGTCGCTGTAAAGACGGTATATCATTACCGTCAGGCGGCAGTTTTGAAGGAACGGGGTGATGCCCCCTGCGGACGGCGCTGTTGACGTAAGGAATGGACCAAAGCGACAGAAATGCCGTGTGGCGAATAGCAGCCATTGGAGCGAACGCTCTGAGAAGGTAGGTTCAGGTACGAGAAGGGCAAAAGCCCTTCGTGACGTTAGGGCAGAAGAATTGCACGATGGAGGATCAGTGTTGGACAGCGGGCGATCTCTCCCTGACGGCATAGGCGGGAGTGCGCGCTGGCGAGATTCGTCAGCGCATTTTCATTTCTGCCGGATCACCGCTGGTTTTCTTTGGAAAACCGGCGTTTTTTTGTAAGGGAGGACTATGCCATGTCACACAGGAATCCTCGCGAGAGATTTGACTACAAGAGTTGGTTTGAGCGTAATGTGGCCAAGCGTACCGTGGCGGCGCTGGAAGCGCGGGACGCGGCCTTTGCCGAAAAGCACGCGGATACGCCGCTGGCGCATTTGGCGCAATACGTCGGCAATCGTGCTGAACTGCTGCGGCACACGCCCAGTCCCTGCGAGATAGACGGCGGCACGTTTATCGAGGAGCGCTTCGGCGGTTGGGCCGCAGTATTGGAGATGGCACACCTGCGGCCACCGGCGAAAGAGCCCAAGTTGAAAGACACCGCACGCTACAAGCGGGAAAAAGCCGTGCAGGAGCCGCTGTTCTACGAGGAATCCGAGCGCAAGAAGAAGGCGAAACGCGCCAAGGCCGCCGCCAGCCATGCGGCACAGCAATCACGGCTGAAAGAGAAAAAGCGGCTGGAGCAGGAAAAGAAAGAGGCTCGTGATGCCGCTGCCCGCCAGCGCGAAATTGAGAAAGCGGCAAAGGCCGCAGAGCAGGAGGTGTCCTGCTGAGTTACCCTTGTCAAGCCGAGATGACCTGAACGGAGGTCATCAGCTTTCCATAAGGGTGGGAGGGGAAAAGCCGCCCCTCCCACCTCCTCTCTTTGTTGAACGGCAAGACCAAAACCACATACAAAAGCAAATATGTTACCCGCCCCTGCGGGGCAGGTAACGGGAAAAATGCGCCCCATCTGCGGGGCAAGAAACAGGAATAGGAGCAAACACACATGATCTCTTTGAGTGAAATACTGCATACCATCGCCCAGGCGCTGATGATCCCCTGCCTCATCATCCTGCTGGTCCTCATGGCCGGCGCGGTTTGGCAGATCGGCGACATCGTGGTGGAGTACATCGCGGAGCGCCGCAAGCACAAGTGCGATGTCCCCCAGCTGCTGCGCGACGTACACGCGGCGGGTGCGGACGGCCTTGCGGAGCTGATTGAAAACAGTGGCCTGCTGCGGCGGCAGAAGAAGGCCCTGCTGGAGCTGGCGGAGAGCCGGGGGCTGCCCAAGGACACCCTGACGGCGCTGGCGGAGCGCCTGCTCGCCACGGAGGAGGCGCGGAACGCCCGCACCACCTCCATCACGGACATGATCGCCAAGCTGGGCCCCATGTTCGGCCTGCTGGGCACGCTGATACCCCTGGGCCCCGGCATCGTGGCGCTGGGACAGGGCGACACGGTGACGCTGTCGGAGTCCATGAACGTGGCATTCGACACCACCATCGCCGGCGTCATCAGCGCGGCGGTGGCCAGCGTCATCTCCCACATCCGCAAGCGGTGGTACAACGACGACATGGTGTCGCTGGAGACGCTGATGGAGGCAGTTTTGGAGGAGGTCACGGGCGATGTTGAAGGGTAAGTTTTCCTCCCGCCGCCGGGTGACGGAGGAGGTGGACGCCATGTCCGGGCTGGTGAACCTGTCGGACGTGATGCTGGTGTTCGCCTGCGGGCTGATGGCGGCGGTCATACTGAACTGGAACGTGGATCTGAGCAAGACGCGGGTGGAGATCCTCCAGCGGGAGCAGATGCAGGAGCTGGACAACGCGGAAGAGATGGAGCAGGACATCCAGTCCTCCAGCAGCTTCGAGCAGAAGGGCACGGTGTACGAGGACCCGGAGACCGGGAAGCTGTATGTGGTGATGCCGAAGAGCAGTAACTAAATAGTTTTTATATAGATACGTTCAACAACGAGAGGAGACAGATCACATGAAGAAACGGACAAGCAATCTGTCCCGGCGCATCGTGAGCCTGCTGATGAGCATGATACTCACGCTGACGCTGGTGACCCCCGCGGCCTTTGCCACGGAGGTGGTGGGCGGCAGCGGTACGGCCATCATCGAGGGCAACGCGAACCCGGCTGATGCCAACCCTAATGAGGATACCGAGGGCAAGGACGACGAAAACAAGGACACCGAGCACGGCGGGGATGAACAGCCTACCAATCCCGGTGATGAGGACAAGAACCCCGGCGAGGGTGAGGGCGACGACGCCAACAAGCCCGATGAGGATAAGAAGGACGAGGCCCCCGATGGGGAGAACAAGGACGAGGAAAACAAGGACGAGCAGCCCACCGAGGACGAGAATAACGGTGAGGACGACATCTCTCTGCTGAATGATGAGAATGGCACGGATGTGTGGGACGGCACGGCAGTTGACACCAGCTGGTATGCGGGTCACGAAAACGAGACCAAATTTTCTATCGGTACCGCCGCAGAGTTAGCGGGACTGGCGGCACTGGTGAACGGCACGGCGAAGGACGCGGAGGGCAAGCCGATTGCCGCGGTGAACTTCTACGACGAAACCACCAAGACCGACAAGACCATCAAGCTGACGGCGGATATTGATCTGGGCGATAAAGAATGGACGCCCATTGGAAATGGCAACAATTCTTTCGCCTTTTTCGGCACGTTTGATGGGGATGGATATACCATCAGCGGGCTGAATGTTCCCGACGCAAATGCTCCTGGTTTATTTGGCTGTATATTCGGCACGGTACAAAATCTCATAGTAAAGGGCAGCGTTACAGTCGGCGATGAAGCAGATAATGGTGATTATTGGGAAGCAGGCGGTGTTGTGTGCGATAATAACGGCACTGTCCAAAACTGCGGCTTTTATGGTAGCGTGAACGATGAGATTGGGCTTGACGCTGGCGGTGTAGCTGGTGGTGGCTATGGCAAGGTTCTGAACTGCTGGTACTATATGACCGATGAAAGCTCTTCTGTTTCAAAGGTAAGTGTTTGCACCGCTACCAACTGCGTTATAATTTCGTCTGCTGAGCCCATGACGGCAGACAAGCTCGAGACGCTGAAAACTGCCGCCCCCGATACGGGAAAGGTGTGGTCGTGGACAGGAACAGAAACAGAAGGTACTTTGTACCCCAAGCTGATCGATCCCCCAAAGGCCATTACCATGCAGCCGGTTTTCCCGGACTGCAAAGCGGAGGTCTCTGCCAACGGCACGCCCCTCAGCGCGACTAACGGCTACACCTATGAGGTGACGGACGATACCGTTACCATCGCGGTCAGCGGCAGCAGTGACGCGATCTACTACGCCGCCAGCGAGAGCGAAAACGCCTACACAACGGAGGGTGAAAACGCCAACCTGAAGAAGCTCGAGAGCGACACGACGTTCAACAAAAACACCCTCCCTAAAACCTATTACTATGGTACGTTGGCGGACTTTGCGGCTCTCGCCGCGTGGAACAGTGTGACCAAAGCTAATGACGTAATCACTGCGCACAATCAGCTGAAGGCGCTGGCCCGCATGGTCAACAGCGGCAAGGACAGCATGACCGGCAGGAACTTCATGCTGAACGCGAGCATTGATCTGAGCGGCATCGACTGGACGCCCATCGGCACAGCGGAAAACCCCTTCAAAGGGACGTTCACGATTATGGGGAACTATTCCATTTCTAACCTGCCCAACGACCTGTTCGGCGTGGTGGAGGGCGGCACGGTCAAATCTGTGACCATCAGCGGCGGCACAGGACGGCTGGTGAACACGCTGAAATCCGGCACGGTGCAGTATTGTATGTCTACCGCCAAGGTGACCGGCAGCACCGGCGGTTTGGTGGGGCAGAACAGCGGCACGGTGAGCAGTTGCTATTACTACAATGCCGACAGCAAAAATACTCCTGCCGTGGGCGGCAGCGGCACGGTGACTAACTGCTTCTATCTGGCGGACCAGTCCACCTTTGGTGACGTTGGCGACAACGGCGCACGGACGGAGGAGGAATTTAAGGCTGGCCGCGTGACGTGGGAGCTGGGCAGTAGTTGGGGCGCGAACGCTTCCGACAATCTGCCCTGCCTCGGGTCGTATAAAAAGCTGTATCAGCTCACACTGACAAAGCTTGGCGATGCTGGTGTGGACGGCGTGACGATCGAAAATGACAACGCGCTGACCAACGGGGACACGCAGTACCTGTACGGCACAGCGGAAACGGAAGTACGGCTCAAGGAAACCATCAGCGATGGTTCTACGATAACGTATTCCCCCGCCAAGCCGGAGAAAATCCAAGACCCAAAAAACAATAGCACAGTAAATACATATTACTACACCATCGGGGAAAAGGTCGATGCAGATATAAGCTGGTATAAAGACGCCGATAATGAATTTACCCTGACCAATGCCGCCGAGCTGTTCGGACTGGCACAGCTGGTGAACGGTGGAACCAACTTCGCAAACAAGACCGTCAAGCTGGGCGAGGACATCGACCTGATCGGCTATATCTGGACGCCCATCGGCATTGGAAATTACTCCTTCAAGGGCGTATTTGACGGCGGCAACCACAAAATCACGAGCATGAATGTCCACGCCGCAGGCACCAGTTATGCCGGCTTGTTCGGCTATGTGCTCGGAGGCACAGTGAAGAATCTGCGGGTCGAGGGCAGCGTGAAATACACCGGCGGTACATTTGGTTATGTGGGCGGTATCGTTGGCTGCTGCGACAGTAGCGGCAAGGTGACCAACTGCCTGAGCAAGGTGATGATCGCGGCACAAGGGAACTATTATGTGGGCGGCGTTGTCGGCAATCTTATTACCGGAACAATAAACCTCTGCTGGAACGAGGGAACCGTCAACGGCGGCAGCGGCAGCGTAGGCGGCATCGTCGGTACCAACAGCGGCGGCACGGTGACCAACTGCGCCAACTTCGGCGAGGTCACCGGCAGCAGCACGGCCGGCGGCATTGTGGGTATCGGCACCGCGGCCAACAGCTACAACTTGGGCGATGTGACCGGCGCGGAAGGCAGGGCCTACGGCATCAGCAGCCAGCCTGCCACCAACAGCTACTACATTTGCAAGCTGAACGATGCGGAGACGGCTGAAATGAAGTACGTCGACCGTGAGACGACGAAGCAGGACATCGCCACCGCTGAAGAGGACGGTAAGACCGTGTACGCGGTGGACAACGATGTGCTGGTGAACGTGCTGAACAAGAACAAAAGCAGATATATCGAGTGGATCAACAAGCAGGACGCGCCCTACAACCCCGTGCATATCACCCGCTGGGACGGCAGCTTCGAAGAAGGCGTGGAGGGTGTGATCACCCTGATCTATGAGCCCAACAACGGCGGCGTGCAAACGGCTGTGACTGAGCAGCAGCGGGTCGAGGGCGATACCGGAAGCTTCACCATCAAGTCCGATACGGAGCTGGGCTTCAAGCACGAGAACGGCACGTTCCTCGGCTGGAGCACAGACCCCCGTGCGAAAACGGCGGATAACAGGTATGCTGCCGGTAAAACGGTATCGGTGGAGAAAGACAAAACCGTGACGCTCTACGCCGTGTGGGAGAATATCTGGACGGGCAGCGGCACGGAAGCTGATGCCTATCAGATCTCCAACGCCGCCGACCTGACCGCCCTGCAGACGCAGGTCAATGAGAAGGGCTTCAGCTACACCGGCAAGTGGTTCAGGCTGACCAATAACATCGATCTGAACAACGAGCTGTGGACGCCCATCGGCGTCGATTCCCTCCATTTCTTCGGCGGCAGTCTGGACGGCGGCGGCAAGACCATCAGCGGCCTGAAGGTGGAAACAGACAGGCAATGGGCAGGACTTTTCGGCAGCGTGCGAGGTACTTACGGTGTGCCCATGACGATGCGGGATCTGACGCTGAAAAACGGCAGCGTGAAGTTTACGAGCAGCGGGACGTCATGCAGCGGTGGCCTTGTGGCGATTGTAGAGGGCGAAACTGCGCTGGAGCTGCGTAATGTCGTTGCTGAAAACCTGACGGTCAGCGGCGGAGATGATTCGGGCGGCCTTCTGGGCAGAGGACGCGTCGCAATGACAAACTGCCACAACAGGGGCGGCTCCGTGACCGGCGAATATGCAGGCGGACTGGCCGGCAAGGGACATACCACCCTTCTGAATCACGTTTTCACGGGCTGCACCAACAGCGCTAAGGTAGTCGGCGAAAGAACCGCAGGCGGAATGACTGGGAATGAAACATATAACGACGGCTCCTACACGAGCTGCGCCAACAGTGGAAGCATATCTGCGGCACAGGGGTACGCCTCCGGCATTGCGGCGGGCGGAAGCTATGAGCGGTGCAGCAACAGCGGCGCTGTGACCGGCCAGCAGGCTGCGGGCATCGCTTCCAACGGCAACAAAGCGACATTCTGCAGCAATACAGGCGCGATCAAGGGCACGGACTATGCGGCGGGTATCCTTACCAACGGCGGCTACGGCGGTACAGTAGAATTCTGCTGGAACACCGGAAGTGTCGAGGCAAGCACGCCTGTCAAGGCCTTTGGCATCCTCTACGGCTGGGGTGCGTATAATAGGGTCAGAAATTCCTTCAGCTATGTCCCGGGCGCCAATATCGGCCTTGCGCCCACCGAGCTGAAAGAGGAAAATGTGTCCGACAGCTACTATCTGGCAGACAAGAAGGACTCCGTTTCCAGCGTCGGCGAATGGGCCAGCGCAGACGACTTTGCCAGCGGCAAGGTGGCGTGGGGCGTGGACGGCGGCGTCAATGCCCACAAGAACTACTGGACGCAGGGCGGCAGCGGCTATCCCATCCCCATCGGCGAGGGGACGTCCACCAGCTACTACCGCGCGCAGGTCACCTGCGGTACCGGCGGCACGGCGACCATCAAGCGCGGCGACGGCCGCACCGGCGACGCGGACAATGCGGTCTATGGACCCAGCGGCACCAAGGTGACCGTCACCGCCACGCCCAAGGACAGCAGCTTTGCGCTCAAGAGCCTGACGCTGGATCTGATGAGCACCGGCACGACCTCTGACCTCGCCAATCCCGGCAGCTTTGCACTGGGCGCGGCCAACGCAAAGGTCGTGGCGACCTTCGCCAGCGCTGGCAGCGGCGGAGGCAGCGGCAGCGGATCCGGCAGCGGCAGCGGCGCAGGCACAGGCGATGAGAACGACGAGGGTCTGCAGGACGGCATGAACATGGACGTGGAGTACAACGTCAAGGGGCTGGTGCTGTCCGCCTATACCGAGTGGGGCAGCAACGGCGGCGGCAAGACCTTCTCCAAGTGGCTGAAGGACTCTCCCAACGTGCTGCGCGCCCTGATCGCCAATAGTCTGGACAACATGGCGGCAGCTGCTGCGGCGAAAAAGACCGATGAGGCCTCCGCGCTGGCGCAGGCGCTGCTGGCCAGCCTGAATGAGCACAGCGGCGTGGCCGGCAAGGACGGCGACGCCATCAGCAAGGCGCTCCAGAGGTTCATGACCTCCGGCACGGAGGCCACGTTCAGCACATGGCTGACCACCGGCAGCGGCATGGCCAGCGGTACGGTGGAGAGCATCTTCACCCAGTATACCGACAGCCTGCTGGCGCTGGCAGATCGCCTGTATGCCAAGTGGGAGTCCAGCGGCACATCCATGACCTTCCCCGTGTGGCTGGATGCCCAGCAGGTGAGCATGGAAAATCTGTCCGAAACGGCGGAGGAGCCTGATACCGATACCACCAACGAGTCCCAGACCACGGAGGCGCCGGAGGATGTGCCGGACGGACAGGAGTCTGAGGGTCAGGCCAGCGGCAATTCCATCTGGGAGATCATCGGCACGGCAGTGCGCGAAAACCCCATTATCGTGTGGTCCATCGTGGCGGTCATCACGGGTATCATCATCGTGGGCGCGGTGCGCCGCTACCACAAGGTCAAGCGCGATGAGCGGGACGACAACGGTGCAGAATAAGAGATAGGGACGGCTCCGCAGGGAGCGGTCTGCCGGTTCGCGTGGGCGGTTTTTCCGTCCACGCGAATACGGCTATATAAACGGATATCGGGAGGGATGCCTCTGTGAGAAGAAAAAGCGGAAAATGGCTGCTGTGGCTGCTGGTGCTGACGCTGCTGTGGGGCAGCATCCCCGCGGCTTACGCGGCAGGACACAGCATCACGATCCATGCGCCGGAGGGAAACGGCCTGCCCTACTGGGAATTTGAGAAAGTGGGCGTAGACAGCGCAGATGTGCTGAACCTGACGGCCAACGAAGGGCATACCCTGCCCACAAATAAAGTCGCCCGTGTGTCGTTGGCCGTGGGTAAGAACAAGGAGGATGAAGTGGCCTGTGGCATCTCTATCAATGGGATGTACTATGTGCAGTCGGTCACGCTGGAGCATCCCGACTTCTTCACCGGTACGGTGGAGATCCAGATCGGCAGGGATGCCCAATGGAGCGAGGAGACATGGGGTAATATCACGCCTGTGGAGGATTCCAACATCCTCGGCCGCGTGCAGTTCAAGGACGGCACCTTCACCGGTGACGTGACCATCAGCGTCACGCCCATGACGCAGCAGCAGGCGGACGCGGCGGCAAAGACCAACCAGCGTCAGGTGGTGCCCAAGGGGAAATACAGCGTGTCGGACATCACCGAGGCCATCGACGGCATATTGGCGTGGAAGCGGGCGCAGCAGGGCGTGGCGGAGGGTCAGCCGCTACTGAGCGGCGAGCTGCTGACCTATGCCGGCAGCACCGCCGCCGACTGGCTGCCCATCGGGCTGTCCCGCTACGGCGCGGAGGACGACTACGACAGCTATCTGGCTGCGCTGAGAACGTATGTGGAGCAGAAATACCGCGAGCCGGACAAGCTGGACAGAACAAAGGCGACGGAATGGCACCGCATCGCGCTGGCGGTGCTGGCGTGCGGCGGCGACCCCACCCACTTCGGCAGGGATGAAAACGGCGCGGATATCAACCTGATCGCCGACGGCGTGTATGACCGGGGCAAAACGGCGGATCTGGGACGGCAGGGGCTGAACGGCTGGCTGTGGGGGCTTATCACGCTGGACAGCATGAAGTACACCATCCCCGCAGGCGCCAGCTATACCCGCACGGAGCTGGTAAAGACCATCCTGTCCTATCAGCTCAGCGACGACGGCTTTAACCTGCGGGTGGCACAGGGCAGCACCGCCGACCCGGACATCACGGCCATGGCGATACAGGCACTGGCACCGTACTATCGGAACTCCACCTTCAACGTGAAAGACCCAGTGGACAAGGCGCTGGGTTGCCTGTCCGAATTGCAGTTGGACACCGGCGACTTCCGCAGCTGGGGCACGCGGAACTCCGAGTCCGTGTCGCAGATCATCGTGTCGCTGTGCTCCATCGGCGTTGATCCGCAGAACGACACCCGGTTCATCAAGAACGGCATCAACCTGCTGGACGCGCTGTTTTACTACCAGCAGGAGGACGGCGGCTTTGCCCACTCCTACGAGTCCGATCCCGGCAACCCTTCCGCCATTCCCGGCGAGAGCAACAGCATAGCCACCGACCAGGCCCTGCTGGCGCTGGTGGCCGTGTGGCGGCAGGCACAGGGTATGAGCATCCTGTACGACTTCCGCCCCGGCAGCGTGTCCGCCAAGATACTGACGCCGGAGGAGAGCGAGGTGTCCTTTGCGGGGAGCTATGAGTTCACCGAAGCAGACCAACAGCAGGCGGACGCCCTGCCCCAAAAGCTGACCACGGAGAACGATGCCGAGGTGACAGCCCTGCTGAATAAGCTGAAAATGAGCCGTGACTTCGACGGCTACGACACCTACATGACCAAGCTGACGCAGGCCAAGAGCGACATAGACGCGCTGTACGCGGAGATAGAGAGCCTCAACGCGGACATCCAGGAGCAGATCATCTCCATGACCGAGCCGGGACTGGGCGAGAAGCCCACCGTGGACAGACTGGTGAAGCGGTACAAGGCGCTGTCCGACCATGACAAAGCATTGGTGGAAAACTGGGATGCCGTGCTGGCGGTGAAGGCACAGACGGACGCGGCGCAGCGAAACCTGTTCCTTATCATCGGCGGTGTGGTGGTCGTCATGGTGGCCGCAACAGTGGTCATCCGCCGTAGGAGGGAGAGCAAATGAGAAAGCATTTCACAAGATTACTCACCACACTGCTGGCGCTGGTGATACTTTTGCCCATCGTAGCACAAGCTGCTCCCACGGACGGCTGGACAGATGAGGCGGAGCAGGCATATCAGACGGTGACGCAACTGGTCATCCAGCGTGTCAGCGAGAGCAAGGACTACCTTGCCACGGCCACGCAGGAGGAAAACGCCAAGGCGATCTATGCCCTGTGGACCTCCGGCGCGACTGTCCCCGGCGGCTTTTACGACGAATACCTGCAAGCGCTGGCCGACTGGCTGGATCTTGCGGTCAAGCGGGGCAAGACGGCCTACATCCCCGGCGCTATCCGCACGGTAGCGGCTATGGGACTGGATGTGACCGACTTCGCCGGTCACGACCTCATGGACGCCCTGCGGAAGCCGGAGTTAGTGGAGGCGGACGAGGACAGGTTGGATATGCTGCTGGACCTGGACGCCGCAGGTGATGCGGGTAAGAAGGACGAGTTCAGCGCGCTGCGGGAGCAGCTTCTGACGGAAGCCCTTGCCCGCCAGCAGAGCAGCGGCGAGTTCCGTTATACCTCTAAGTGGCCCGCTGAGCTGAAGCAAAAGGGCGTGGACGATGAGCCGGATCGCTTCGACTACATCCTACTGACCGCAAAATCTGCACAGGCCCTTGCGCCCTACCAAAGCCGCAAGGATGTGTCCGCGGCCATTGACAAGGCGCTAACTTATCTCTCTGAGCAGCAGCTCCCCAGCGGCGGGTTCGTCAAGTATGGCGACGAGGACGTGGAGGAGGATGCGGCGGGGCTGGAGATGCTGGCCGCGCTGGGCATCTCCCTCGCGGATGAGCGCTTCACCAAGGATGGCCACACCGTGCTGGACGGCATGATGGGGTGGTATCAGGATTTCTATTTTGAGGAAGCACCTAAGCCCGGACAGGGGTTCTATCGGGAAGAAACGCATTGGGGCTATTCAGATGGTACATACACACCTATCGGATGGGGGATATCTTCATGGACTACCATGAGCGACCCGGATGCGCCCGATGACCCCGACAGGTCTGTGATAAGGCGGGATTACCTCAATGGGACTGCATTTCCGGGAATCGCGGCTATCCGTGTTATGGCAAAAGAAACATCCATTAACCATGGCAGTGTCACCTCACCCGCAGGTGGAGACATAAGCACAAAGCTGAACTACAAGCAGATGTTGAAACAGGAAACTAAAGGGCTGGCCAGTCGAGTTATAGGTGAATTTGAAGATGTGCGGACTACCCCTCGTGAAATATCAGATAGTGAGATCAGCACATTTTCCGCGCAGTTGTTGGCTTTGCAAAATGCGAATATAGAGTTGACAAAGGCTGAAACGGAAAAGCTGCAGGAGATCATGACCGCCATGGTGGGAGCCAGCAGCGAATACTATTTAGGGCGAACGTCCTCAACCTATTCCGCCGGTGCGGTGCGCGCCATGCAGTATCTTGGCATGGACCCCGGTGACATCAACGGCTTGGACTACTTGGCCGTGCTGACGAATACCGATAAGTTAGTAGCTACATCTACTTACGACTTCAACAGCTTCATGGAGGATATTGCCGCAGTTGATCCTGTTGTCTGGCGTTCCCGCGGCGTGGATGTAGGTGCTGTTGTGGACAAATATGCGACACGCATTCTTGCAGATCAAACCCCGGATGGTGGCTTTGACAGCTACTATGGTGTCAATATCGCACAAGGTCATGCGGATACCTCGTGGAGGGATGATGCACGCTACACGGCGGAGACCTTGACCGCACTGGCACCGTATGCGGATAAAGAGTATGTGGCTAAGGCTATTGATGCAGGTTTGGAATACCTGTCCTCCGTGCAGCTGGCAGACGGCAGTTTTGCCAACATGAGCAAAGAAACGCCGGATGGGGAAGTGACGCTGGCTGTTCTGAAGATGATGGAGGCGCTTGACATTTCTCTGGAAGATGAGCGCTTTGTGAAGAACGGCAACACCGTGGCAGACGCCATGCAAACGTTCTATGTGGACGGCGTGGGATTCATCAGCAATTTCGATGTGGAAGCACCGCTGGACAATTTGGAAATCTTACCAAGGTATGATAACCCCAACATGGGTGTATCTGATACGATCTCTGCCCTCACCTACCTCCAGGCCGCCGAAAACGGCAAGTTTGGCCCAGACGGTAAGGGCAGCAGCGTGTTCGAGATTGTAGGTTCTGCCCTGACGGAAACGCCGCTGGGAGCGATATTGCTGGCGGTCATCGTGGCCGCCCTGCTGGCTCTCGGCATGGTGCGCCGCTACCGTCGCATCAAGAAGGAGCAGTGACATGAGAGCGAAGTGCAGCCATATCGTTTCCCTGTTTCTGACAATATTCTTGCTGCTGTTCTGCGTTGCCTGTGGGCAGAATCAGGCACAGCCGGAGGATACCGGCGATAAGGATCAGTACATGACCGACCCGGTGCCGGAGG
>ENA-OUQF01001665-OUQF01001665.1-human-gut-metagenome-genome-assembly--contig:-NODE-1665-length-12778-cov-4.657078_pt1 | contig 12778 bp, 12 predicted proteins | sample MGYA00237947_ERZ548826 | MGnify/ENA primary metagenome ERZ548826 (study PRJEB26490, sample SAMN05194701) | human gut metagenome | biome: terrestrial biome; feature: human-associated habitat; material... | reverse complement strand
GCTGATGAGTTAGATAAGGCCATTGCCGAACATCAAGAATTATCAGAATTAGAAAGATTGGAAATGAATATTTTTGATACTAAAGAAAATAATGATATTAATTCTGTAGATAATAAAACAAAAAGAAGAGGAAAACATTTTTAATATAAAAACTCACTCATTTATTTTAAGATGAGTGAGTTTCTTTTATGGAGCCACTAAGCAGAATCGAACTGCTGACCTACGGGTTACGAATCCGTCGCTCTACCAACTGAGCTATAGTGGCAAATATTAAACTTAGCCTGCAATGCAAGAGCAAAAAAATAAAAATCTGACAATATGCAAAGCAAATATAATATAACACAAAAGATTAAAAAAAACAATACTAAAATGTTAAAAGAGACTATAGAATTTAAAATCTATAATCTCCATAAAGTATATTAATCTTCAACAATCATTGGACCGATATTTGTAACAGTACCAGCGCCAAGAGTAAGAACAATATCATCTTTTTCTACATTTTGTTTCAAATAAGTTGCGCAATCATCCAAAGAAGAAATATATTTTGCATTTTTACCTAATTTAATTATAGCATCAACCAAATCTTTAGAAGAAATATCATAAGTATTAGTTTCTCTTGCTGCATAAATATCTGTAACGATAATATTATCAAAAGATAATAAAGCATGAGCAAAATCATCTAAAAGATTAAAAGTTCTGCTATATGTATGAGGTTGAAAAACAACCCAAGAATGATTAAACTTTTTGTTTTTCAATGCTTTTGCAGTAGCTGCAACTTCAGTAGGATGATGACCATAATCATCATAAACCTTAGCACCATTTACAGTTCCTTTAAATTCAAAACGTCTGTCAGCACCAGTGAAATTCTCTAATGCAACTTGCATATGCTCGGCAGAAATTCCATAAGCATCACACAATGAAACACAAGCTAAAGTATTTAAAACATTGTGTTTTCCAGGAATTGAAAGCTTAAAGTGAGCAAAGAATTCGCCGAACTTATAAACATCGAACTCTGGAAATCCATCTTCATTAAATACTATATTTTTTGCAGAAAAATCAACATCTTCATTTTCAATTCCATATTTAATTGTAGAAGCTTTAGAGTAAACTGGTAAATCTAAGCAATTTGGGTCGTCTGCATTTATAACAAGATGACCATCTTCTGGCAATAATTTAACATACTTAATAAAAGCCTTTTTCACATTTTCGAGATTTTTGTAATAATCTAAATGGTCGTTATCAATATTTAAAATGATTTCAGACTTAGGACTGAATTTTAAAAAGCTTTCAACATATTCGCAAGCTTCGATGATAAAATTTTCACTATTTCCAACTCTGTAATTTCCATTAAGCTCTTTTATAACTGCACCAACCTGTATACTTGGGTCTTTAAGAGCTTCTATAAAGCATAAAGAAACAAGAGAAGTTGTGGTAGTTTTTCCATGAGTTCCAGAAATTGCTATAGTATTTTTATAACATCTTGTAAGTTCACCAAGAAAGTCAGAACGCTCGATAAGAGGAATTCCAAGTTCTTTAGCATGAACATATTCTGGATTGTCAGAATGAACAGCGGCAGTAAAAACCACACAGTCAGCGCCTTCAACATTTTTGGCGTTGTGGCCAACGTGAATTTCAGCTCCAGCTTTTTCTAAAGTATGTAAAAGGTCAGAATCTACACGGTCGCTACCGGAAACTTTAAATCCCCAATTAAGAAGAATTTCGGCAATTCCGCTCATACTGACTCCACCGATTCCAATCATATGTACTTTTTTATATTTTTTTATATTATTAATATTTGGCATATAAACACTCCCTATGAATAATCAAATTTGCTATTTAAATTTCGCTTTTCTATTATATACTTATATAATGCAAATTTCAAGATTTTTGTTACAAAATCTTGCGAAACTTCTGAAAGTCCTGAAAATTGCAGTTAGAGTAAGGTGATTAAAAGAAGTAGAAAAAGGAAATTTACGTGGTAATAGATTATAAGAATAATTATTATAAATTAAAAATGAAAATAAATAATAAAAAAATGTAAAAAAAAGAGGGAAAAATTTTTTTGATGCCGAATAATATACTAGTACATAAGATACAATACATATATGTACAAATATAAAACAGTGGAGGTGCACACAATGCAAATAACAGACGTACGTTTAAGAAAAGTAAATTCAGAGAACAGAATGAAAGCTGTTGCTTCTGTAACATTCGATAATGAATTTGTTATCCATGATATCAAAGTTATCGAAAGTCAAAATGGATTATTCATTGCTATGCCAAGCAGAAAAACTCCAAACGGAGAATTCAAGGATATAGCTCATCCAATCAATGCTGAAACAAGAGAGAAAGTACAAAAAGCTATATTAGAAGCTTATGACGCTCCTGAAACAGAAGAATCAGCAGAATAATAAATTTTAAGTCCCCTTTAGCGAGTTAGCAAGGGGATTTTTTTGTGTTTGCGTTTTTGAACTGCACGTTTGGGACCGGTTCTCTGCGGTGCATTTTTTTGCACCGTTGGGACCGGTTCTCATCCGTGTATTTTTTGCACCGCAGAGAACCGGTCCTAAACGTGCAGTACTTGCAATCATAATAAAATTATAATATAATGAGGGCAAGAAAGAAAAGAGGTGCTGTTTAATTATGGGGTTAAAAGTAGAAAAAGTAAGCAAATACTTTGAAAATAAACTGGTAGTAGACAATATAAGTTTTGAGATAAATGAACCGGGAGTATTTGGATTGCTTGGAACCAATGGTGCAGGCAAAACGACGACAATCAGAATGATATTAGGCATAATAAAAAAAGACAGTGGAGAAATAACGTGGAATGGTAAAAAGGTAGAAAGAAAAAATGTGAATTTTGGATATTTACCAGAAGAAAGAGGGATATATCCAAAGACAAAGATTTTTGAGCAACTGCTATATTTTGCAGAGCTCAAAGGTATGAAAATAGAAGATGCATCAAAAGAAATAAAATACTGGATGGAAAGATTAAAGGTTGATGAATATCAAAATATGCAAGCTGAAAAACTATCAAAAGGAAATCAGCAAAAAGTCCAATTTATATCAGCAATTTTAAATAATCCAGAGTTGATTGTGCTAGATGAGCCATTTAGCGGGCTAGACCCAGTAAATACAGAACTATTAAAAGAAGTAATATTAGAATTGGTTAAAAAAGGAAAATACATAATAATGTCAAGTCATCAAATGACATCAATTGAAGAATTTTGTAAAGATGTAGTCATAACAAATAAAGGAAAAACGGTATTAAAAGGAAATCTTAAAGAAATAAAAAATAGCTATCCTGCTAGAAAATTAGAAATAAATTCAGACCGAGATATCACATCATATATAAAAGATGCCGGAATGATAGTTGAAAAGAACATTGATAATAATTATCAAATTAAAGTGGAAAAAGAAGAACAAGCTCATTCATTAATGAAAACGCTAGTACTACAAGGAGTCAAGCTTGATAAATTTGAGCTTCAAAAGCCAAGTCTGAATGACATATTTATAGAAAAGGTAGGTGAGCAGAATGCGTGATTTTATGATAGTTGCAAAGTTTACAATAAAAGATATGATAAAAAGGAAATCATTTATAATTTCAAATGTGATAATTTTGCTGATTATAGTAATATTATTTAATATTCCAAACATAATAAAATCAATTAGAGGAAATGGAGCAGAGGCTAATGGAGATAAATTGTTGATTGTAGATGTAAACAATGTTTTTGAAGGAGCATTAGAGAGTTTGAAAAGCATGGATTTGAATTATGACGTTCAAATTTCTGAAGATAAGGCTGATGATTTGGAAAAAATCAAACAAAAAATTCAAAATAAAGAAATAGACAAAGCAATCTTGATTGAGAATAGAGAAGGAGAAATTAATCTTCAATATATAGTAAGAAACTTATCAATGGAGTCAGAAGTGCCACAGGATTTGGTCAATACAATTACAGGTTTATATAGCAATTTACAAATATCGAAATTAGGGTTAACGCAGGAACAACTACAAAGTTTAAATCCTAAATTTAATTTAGAAATGAAGCAAGCCGAAGAGGAAGAAGTGCAAGGAAATCAATTTGCGATGATGTTGTTGTCATTAGTATTATTTTATGCAATATATTTTTGTGCATATCAAGTATCAAGCTCGATAACAACAGAAAAAACATCAAAAATTATAGAGACGCTAGTAACCTCAACTACTCCAAAGATAATAGTTTTGGGGAAAACAATAGGAATTGGAATTGTTGGATTATTGCAAATTTCTGCGATGGTAGTAGTAGCATTAGTTTCAAAAAAATTATTTTTAGAAGAAGGAATGCTTGACGGAATTATAGACTTTTCAACAATTACACCGTTCTTAGGTTTGATTACAGCATTGTATTTCATCTTGGGATATGCATTTTATGCATTATTATATGCATTAACAGGTTCGACCGTAAGCAAACCAGAAGATGTTCAATCTGCAAACGGACCAGTGGCAATTGTAGCAGTAATCGGATTTTATTTAGCATATTTTACGATGATGAATCCGACAAGTGAATTAAATAAAATAGCAGCGATATTGCCGATGTCATCACCATTTTGCATGCCTTTTAGAGTTATGATGGGAATTGCAACAACACAAGAAATTTGTATTTCATTAGCAGTTATTTTGGTTACAATTGTTGTAATTGCTAAGGTTTCTGTAAAAATTTATTCACAAGCTATTTTAAATTATGGAAATAAATTGGGGATAAAAGATATGATGAAAATGTGGAGAAATGCGCGGATAAAAAATGCACGGATGGGAACCGGTCCCTGCGGTGCAAAAATAAAACTGCACGTTTGAGAACCGGTCCCTGCGGTGCAAAATAAAAAATGCACGTTTGAGAACCGGTCCCAACGGTGCAGAAATTGAAAGGAGATAAAAGTATGAAAAAGGTAGAAAATATATTATGGGGAGTAATCTTTATAATAATAGGGTTAATATTAGGATTGAATGCAGTTGGAATAACCAATATTGATATATTTTTTGAAGGATGGTGGACATTATTTATAATTGTGCCAAGTGTTGTAAGTATTGCAAAAAATTATAAAGATGCAAGTGCATATATATGGCTAATTATAGGAATAGCATTATTATTAGCAGCACAAGGAATTATAGATATGAGTATTATAGGGAAGCTAATATTACCAGCTGTATTAGTGGCAATAGGGGTAGGAATTATTTTTAAAGATACAGTTAGCTCAAAAGTAAATAGCAAAATTGATGAGTTAAATAAAAGCAATAAAGAAGAATTTTATGCAACTTTTTCTGGTCAAAAATTGAATTTTGCAGGAGATGACTTTAACGGAGTAAGTTTAAATGCGATATTTGGAGGAATAGATTTAGATTTAAAAAATGCGAATATAGTAGAAGACAAAATTATAAATGCAACATCAGTCTTTGGAGGAATAAATATATTAGTTCCAGAAAATATTAATATTCAAGTAAAATCAACTTCAATATTTGGTGGAGTAAACAATAAAACCAAGAATAAAGAAGAGCAACCAACCATTTACGTAAAAGCCTTTTGCTTATTTGGTGGAGTTGATATTAAATAAAAATAAAAGACTGTATAGAAAGGAGGAAAGATAAATGAAAGAATTTCAAAAAATAATAAAATATGCATCAATTGCATTTGGACTATATTTGGCAGTATCAATAATTGGGGGAATAGTTGCAATCGTAGTTTCAATATTTACAGGAATTTATGGAGTAAACTATCTTACAAACAATTTGCAAGATGCTTTAAAATCAAATGATTCTAATGTAGAGATAATAGACGAAAATCAAGAATTAGAACAATTTTCAAAAATGAAACTTGAGATTTCGACTGCGAATTTGACGGTGAAATCAGAAGGGAATTCGTATAGAGTAGAAAAATATCAAATTCCAAAGAACACAAAAATCGAGAGCAAAGATGGAGTATTAGAGATAAAGAACGAAAAAATTTTCAATAAAAATGACTCTAAAAGTAGTATAACAGTTTATATACCAGAAAATGTAGAACTAGATGATGTTGCCATAGAAATTGGTGCTGGAACAGTAAATATAGCGGAAATTAAGGCGAAAAATGTGGATTTCGATTTTGGTGCAGGAAATGTAGAGTTAGAAAATATTTCAGTTAATAATAATACCAAAATTCAATGTGGTGCTGGTCAAGTAATAATTAAAAAATCTGAATTGACAAATGCCAATATAGATGCAGGTGTTGGAAAGTTATCGTACTTAGGAGAGTTGAAAGGTAATTCAAAAATTAGTTGTGGCGTAGGTAGTGTTCAATTGGATTTAATAGGCGATAATGACATGTATGAAATTCATGCAGAAAAGGGCATTGGAGATATCAAAATTGATGATGTTTCTGTTGCTGATAATTCAACTACAGGAAATGGAGAAAATAAAATTAATATCGAAGGTGGAGTTGGTAGTGTCGATATAAAACTGCACGGATAAGAACCGGTCCCTGCGGTGCAAAAATAAAAACTGCACGGATGAGAACCGGTCCCAACGGTGCAAAAGTTCTAAAATAAGAAGAAACCCCATATACATTAATAAACAAAAATGTAGAGGAGGTTTTTTTCATGGAAATAAACACAACCAAAGAGACTTTAAACATTAATAAAGTCATAAGTGAAAAAAGAGAAACAATAACCATTCAAGGAGATATGATAGTTCCAGATTCAAAGCCAGATATATTAAATACGATTAATACGAGTGGAAATGTTTGTATTTATAAAAAAGAGATAATGGATGGTAAAATCCGAATAGACGGAAATATATTGACTTATATAATGTATTTAGCTGATTGTGATGAAACGGTAAGTGCAAATGCGGAGGCCAGTTCAACTGAGATATTGGATGGAAGCATTGAAAATAGAGGAATGTCTAAAAATGATAACATAAGGGGGTTAAATACAAATTTAGATTTTTCAGAAAATTTTAATATTCCAGATTTAGAAAGTGAAATGAATGTAGATATTATGCCGAAAATCAAATTAATAGAATGTAATGTCATAAATGGAAGGAAAATAGGAATAAAAGTTACATTAGAAGTCCAAATAAAAATATACACGCAGGAAGCTATTGATGTGATAACAGAGTTAAATGATAGCAATATTCAAGTGCTTAATAAAAGAATGAAGGTTAATTCATTGGTGGGAAGTGGAAGTACAAGGACTTCAGTTAAAGAGAATGTGTCAATTCCAAGCACAGACAATCTTGCGGAGATTTTGAGTGCACAAGTTTGTTTAGCTGATAAAGACATCAAGATAAGTTATAACAAGATTCTTGCAAAGGCAGAAATCGAAATGCGAATGATATATTTGACTGAAGATAGCCGTATATGCGAATTCCGTGGAAGATTGCCACTAGTTGGTTTTATAGATATGCCCAATATTAAGGAAGAAAATTTGTGTGAAACAACGTATATGATAAAAAATATTTTAATAAAACCGAATGCGGTGGATGAACACTCAATAAGCATAGAGATGGAAGTTGAAATATCTTGTATTGCTTATGAAGAGAAAGAAATCCAGACGATTCAAGACATGTATTGTCCGGGTGAGAAAATGACGTTCAACAAAAATATGGTTAACACAATCACAAATAAGCAATGTAAAAAAGATATGTGCAATATTCGTGAAAAAATGAATGTGCCAGAGCTCGAAAGTGGGAATATACTTGATGTTGCAATAACGCCGGTGGTCAACAAAGAAAATAAGTTGAATGGAAAAATTCTGTTTGAGGGTGAGCTTGAAGTAAACTTGATTTTTTCAGATAATTCTACAACCGGAATTAATACTAAGAAATTAACTATTCCATTTGAACAATCTGTTGAAGATACTGAAATAACTGACGAGTGTAAGGCGGACACGAATATAGAGGTCAGTTCGCAAGAGATTATAAATCAAGCTGGAGTTGTTAGTGCAAATGTTGATTTGAATTTTGAAACCAATATGTATAGAAACTCACAAATCCCTGTAATTAGTGAAATATCAATGGAAGAGGAAGAGAATCAAGAAGATTATAGTGTGATAATTTATGTGGTAAAAAGCGGAGACACATTGTGGAAAATAGCTAAAAGATTCGGAAGTACAATCGATGACATAGCTAGAGTTAATGGTATGGAAAGGCCAGATAAGTTAAACGCTGGAGAAAAAATCTATATTCCTAAATATGTGTTGCGAAAAGCAAAAGAACCAATTGTGATTTCGTAATTAAGATGCCTGGCGCATGTGGAGGGAGTAGTGATGCAAAATGATAGAAATATTGGGAAAATCTACTCTAGAAAAAGATTCTTACTAAGACCGTCAATTTATTTCCGAATTATAGGAAAGAAAAGACCTAATATACAGAAAACGATGATGAGTGGTGGCGATGCTATAGGTGCTGGATGGCCTGAAGGAACTGTGGATGCTGTAGGTACTGTAGTTGCTGGAAGTGCAAGAAACAAGGGACGAAGAAAAAAGTGGAAAATCATAAAAGTCTTTGTTTTGTGCGTACTAATCAGTTTAATGTTTAGACTGTTTTGCTATTATTTCGAACCAATATTTAAAACTTTATGTGAGGAAAAAATTAAGTCAATAGCAACAATAATAACTAATCAGCAGTCAACAATAATGATGAATAAGTATCAGTATGAACAATTGTATACTGTTGAGAAGGATGAAAATCAAGATGTTGTGGTGGTTAGAGCAAATGTCGTTCCAATAAATAATCTAATTTCGGATTTGACTGAGAATATTCAACATGAATTTGACGATTTACACAGTGAAAAAATTGAATTGCCATTTGGTAGTTTGACTGGTATATATTTTCTCGCAGGGATGGGACCTAAGCTTCCAATTAATGTCTCTGTAACTGGAACTGTTGATACCAATATAAAAAGTGAGTTCGTTGCTCAAGGTATTAATCAGACTTTGCATAGGGTATATGTTGAGTTTGAATGCGATATGAAAATAGTGACTCCAATGAAAAATTTTTCACAAGTTGTTAAAAATCAAGTTATTATCGCAGAACATGTTATTGTTGGAAATATTCCTAGTAGCTATTATGAATTTGATTGCACCGTTGGGACCGGTTCTTAACGGTGCATTTTTAGATTTTGCACGTTTGGGACCGGTTCTCTGCCGTGCATTTTTGAGATTTTTATAAAAAAATCTAGAAATAGGAAAAAAAGTATGATATAATCATTGACATAACATAGCTTTGCAAATAATAGGCTAATAAAAATAATAGAAGGGAGGCTGAAAAGAGATGACGAGACTGCGAAGAGAGATAAGCAATTCCAAGCTTTATCATACGATTATTAAAGGGATTGATGCTCAAGACATTTTTTATGATGATCAGGATAGAAGATTTTTTCTAAAACAAATTTTAAAACTCAAAAAAGAAATCAATTATGATATTTATTCTTATTGTCTGATGACAAATCACGTTCATATGGTTGTTAAAATCGAAGAAAAATTTTTATCGAAATTAATGCAAAGATTAATGATTAGGTATGTATATTATTTTAATTCTAAGTATGAAAGAACAGGTCAGTTAGTTCAAAATCGATTTAAAAGTAAATGTATTGAAAATCAAAAATATTTTTTAGAAGTCTGTAGATATATTCATAGAAATCCAGAAAAAGCCTTGATGGCAAAGACGCAAAACTATAAGTGGAGTAGCTATCACGAATACATTGGTGGCGAAAAAATCATTACTAAGGATGTTTTGATGCATTATTTTAATAATGATGTGAGAGAGTTTGTAAATTATACTATAAACTCAGAATATGAAGATATTGAAAATGTGTATAACTATGCTGAATATGAAATTGTTAATAGACTGTTAGATGAAGAGCTAGTTAAAATTATTATGAAAACATTTGATATTGATGATATAAGTGAAGTTATAACATTTTTTAAAAACAAGACCAAAGAAGAGCTTAGAAAAGATTTAAGATTAATAAAAAAGATTAAAGGAGCTAAAAAAACTCAAGTGGCTAGAATTTTAAGAATTAATAGAAGGTTTGTCAGTGATGTGTGGGACAAAGAATAAAAAAATGCACGGATGGGACCGGTTCTCATCCGTGCAAAAAATAAGAGGTGCAAAAAAAGTCGAAAAAATCTTGTTAAAAAAATAATACTTTGATATAATGCCAATATAATATTATAGGAGGAAATTTATATGGGAGAAAATACAATAAAAAATGAAAACACTAGGAAACAGTGCGAATGTGATTGTAAATGTAGTGAAAAAGATAAATTTCTTGAGAGTTTATGCAACGAGTATAAACCTATAAAAGACAACTTGATACAAATGTTAAATGAAGTTCAAGAACATTACGGTTATATTCCTATAAAGGCACAAAAAACGTTATCTGAATTTTTAAACGTGCCAATGGCAGAGATTTATGGAGTAGTAACCTTTTATTCAAGATTTACATTAAAGCCTAAAGGAAAATATAATATTGCAGTTTGTTTAGGAACGGCTTGTTTTGTAAAAGGCTCTCAAAAAATAATGGATAGATTAAAAGAAAGATTGAAAATAGAAGCAGGAGAGACTACTAAAGATGGAAAGTTTTCGATAGAAGAAACTAGATGTGTTGGTGCATGTGGCTTAGCACCAGTATTTACGGTCAATGGAGAAGTTTATGGAAAAGCTACTGTTCAAAAATTAGAGCAAGTGTTGGATGAATTAGAAAAACTAGAATAGTAAACTTCTTAACAACAAATATTTTTTTGGCCTAAGTGCACGGCAGAGAACCGGTCCCAACGGTGCAAAAAATGCACGGCAGAGAATCGATTCCAAACGTGCAGAAGACCACAAACGTGCAAAAAGGAGGAAATTCATGAAAACTTTAGAAGAAATACACAAAATAAGAGAAGAAAAAAGAAAAGAATTAGATTTAAGAGTTAATACTAAAGCGGATACGAGAGAAAAACATATATTAGTATGTCATGGAACAGGGTGCACATCATCAAAATCGCCAGAAATACTTGATAATATGAGAAGAATATTGAAAGAAAAGAATATAGATAATGTTAGAGTAATAATGACAGGGTGTTTTGGTTTATGTGCTAAAGGTCCAATTGTAATTATTAGGCCAGAAGACACATTTTATTCTAATGTAAGACCAGAAGATTGTGAAGAGATTATACAAACACATATTATAGAAGGAAAAATTGTTGAAAGGTTATTGTGCAAAGACATTGATGGCAGTGTTGTCAATAGGTTAGATGATTTAAATTTTTATAAAAAGCAAAAAAGAATTGCATTAAAAAATTGTGGAATAATAAATCCAGAGTGTATTGATGAGTATATTGCATTTGATGGTTACAGGGCGCTAGAAAGAGTTCTTAGAGAGATGGCACCGGAAGAAGTAATAGAGATTATCAAAAATTCCGGTTTACGTGGTCGTGGCGGTGCAGGCTTCCCGACAGGCAAGAAGTGGGAACTTACTAAATCATATGAATCTGAGCAAAAATATGTTGTTTGTAATGCAGATGAGGGTGACCCAGGGGCTTTTATGGATAGAAGTATACTTGAAGGAGACCCACATTCTGTCTTAGAAGCAATGATGATTGCGGGATTTGCAATTGGTGCAAACAAGGGATATATATATGTTAGAGCAGAATATCCAATTGCAGTCGAAAGACTTCAAAAGGCGATAAATCAAGCAAGAGAATATGGAATTCTAGGAAAAAATATATTTAGAACAAAGTTTGATTTTGATGTAGAAATTCGTCTAGGTGCGGGAGCATTCGTATGCGGAGAAGAAACAGCTTTGTTGGAGTCAATAGAAGGAAAGCGAGGTCAGCCTAGAGTTAAGCCACCATATCCTGCAGAAAAAGGATTATGGGGCAAGCCGACTCTTATCAACAATGTAGAGACTTTTGCTAATATCACGAGAATTATATTGAATGGTGCGGAATGGTATTCATCAATAGGAACAGAGACATCTAAAGGAACGAAAGTTTTCGCTCTTGGCGGAAATGTCAATAATATAGGACTGGTGGAAGTGCCTATGGGAACGACTTTGAGAGAAATTGTATTTGACATTGGAGGTGGAATTCCAAATGGAAGACAGTTCAAAGCTGCTCAAACAGGTGGGCCATCCGGGGGTTGCATTCCAGTAGAACATTTAGATACGCCAATTGATTACGAGTCGTTAAAAGCAATTGGTTCGATGATGGGATCGGGTGGATTGATTGTAATGGATGATACTAAATGTATGGTTTGTTTGGCAAAGTTTTATTTGGAATTTACTGTTAGCGAAAGCTGTGGAAAGTGCACACCTTGTAGAATTGGTACTAAAAGGATGCTTGAGATATTGGAAAAATTATGCTCTGGCGAAGGTTCTGAATATGATATTTATAAACTAGAGAAATTGGCAGTCAATATTCAAAAAGCTAGTATTTGTGGACTGGGACAAAGTGCTCCAAATCCTGTTATTAGTACGTTGAAATATTTTAGAGAAGAGTTTAGGCAACATGCGATTGAAAAAGAATGTAAAACGCTAGAGTGTAAGGCTCTGTCTAAAATTGTGATTGACCCGGAAAAGTGTAAAGGATGTGGTTTATGTCAGAAGCATTGTCCTGTTCAAGCAATCGAAGGTGAGGCAAGGGAGAAACGTATAATAAATCAAGAAAAATGCATAAAATGTGGAACCTGCTTGACAAACTGTCCTTTTCATGCAATAGGCAACTAAAAATGCACGGCAGAGAACCGGTCCCAACGGTGCAAAAAATGCACGGCAGAGAA
>ENA-OUQF01001662-OUQF01001662.1-human-gut-metagenome-genome-assembly--contig:-NODE-1662-length-12791-cov-6.714589_pt1 | contig 12791 bp, 15 predicted proteins | sample MGYA00237947_ERZ548826 | MGnify/ENA primary metagenome ERZ548826 (study PRJEB26490, sample SAMN05194701) | human gut metagenome | biome: terrestrial biome; feature: human-associated habitat; material... | reverse complement strand
GCAGGGGGTGTCCGGGTTCTCGTCCAGCAGCTTCTTCATGCAGCGGACCACGCCGGTGGCGCTGGAATACTGCTCCAGACAGCCGTGCTTGCCGCAGCCGCAGACCGCCGTCTCGTGGGGGTTGACGGTGATATGGCCGATCTCGCCGCCTGCACCGTGTGCACCTTCGATGATCTTGCCGTTGACGATGACACCGCCGCCGACACCGGTGCCCAGCGTGACCATCACCGCGCTGCGGCAGCCCTTGGCACAGCCCATCCAGATCTCGCCCAGCGCGGCCACATTGGCATCGTTGCCCACCAGCACCTTGATGCCGTCCAGCAGGCCGGACAGCTGGATGGAGACGTTCCGCTCACCCCAGCCGCCGAGGTTGGCGCAGACAATGGGCACGATGCGGCTGTCCAGCACAGGGCCGGGCACACCGACACCCACGCCTTCCACCTGCTCGGCAGTGATGCCGTTTTCCTGCATCTTGTCCTTCACGGCCTTGGCCAGGTTCCCGAGGATGTGTTCGCCTGCATTGGAGGTGTCGGTGGGCACCTCCCACTTTTCCAGCAGAGCGCCCGCCGTGGTGAACAGGCCCACCTTGGCCGTGGTGCCGCCCAGGTCGATGCCAAATGCGTACTCTTTCATATTCATTTACCCCTTCTTTGCGGCGGTTAGGCCGCCTGTTTTCTCATCGTTATCATTATAACATATCCATTTGCAAAAGACAGAGGCTGAAACAGGATTTATGCAAAAAGCCGAAAATTCGTTTCGATTTTTGGCAAAGCAAAAGGCCCTCCCGCAGTGGGAGGGCCGGAAAGCCTTGGGAGAACTTACTCCTCGTCAGAGGATTCCTCTTCGTCATCCTCATCCTCGTCGTCATCATCCGTCTTGGGCTTATAGAAAATGCCGCTGAGGAAGATGCTGATAAAGTACAGCAGGCACATGGGCACAGCCACGAAGCACTGCGACACGATATCGGGCGGGGTGATGATGGCTGCGACCAGGAAGATCAGGACAATGGCAACGCCGCGGCCCTTCTTCATAATCTCGGGGTTTGCAATGCCCATCTTGGCCAGAATGATGGTGACCAGAGGCATTTCAAACACACAGCCGAAGATGATGAACATAGTCAGGCAGAGGTTGATGTAGCTCTCGATGCTGATGGATGCCGTGATGTAATCGGTACCCTCCAGCGTGACGAGGAAGTTCAGCATGAACGGCAGGGTGACCTTGTAGGCGAACAGCACACCCACGCAGAACAGCGCCAGACCGAACAGCAGCACCAGCCGGAAGAAGAAGCTCTCGCTCCGTTTCAGGCCGGGTTTTGCAAAGGCGTAGACCTGATACAGCGCCACCGGAATGGTCACGATCACCGCAGCGATCAGGGACACCCGGAAATACTGCATCAGCTTTTCCTGCGGGGCCAGGAACACGAAGGTGTAGTTCGCATTCATTGCCATGGCCGTCAGCAGGTCGATCAGCTTATCCGAAATTGCCAGGAAGCCGATCACGCCCACTACAAACACCGCCGCGCAGATGATCAGCCGGTTCCGCAGCTCTTTCAGATGTCCGGTCAGCGTCATGCTGCCGTCGTCCGACATGACTTCGGCTTTCTTTTTGCGCTTCACGTTGGTAGCCACAAATTACTCCTCGTCCTTCTTCTCAGCCTTTTCCTCGGTCTTGGTCTCGGCAGGCTTGGCATCGCCGTTCTCATCCACGTCGTCCATGCCTTCCTTAAAGTTCTTCATGGTCTTGCCGAACATCTTGCCCAGCTTCGGCAGGTTCTTGGGTCCAAAGATGACCAGAACGATGATCAGAACGATGATAAGCTCCTGAGGTCCGATTCTCATAATAATAATCTCCTTTTTCCTCTTGCCGCGCCGCTCTGGCGGGCTGGATTCCAGTTTTTATCCTACAACCGCGGGCGCGGGTGTATCCATGTACTTAGACCTTTGCCTCTTCGGCAGGGGCAGCCTCCTCAGCGGGAGCAGCCTCGGCAGGGGCCTCGTTTGCAGCGGGGGCCTCCGCGGGCTTTTCCTCTGCAGCAGGCTCTTCTGCCTTTTCCTCTGCCTTCACAGGCTCAGCGGCAGGCTCTTCCGCCTTGACGGGCTCTTCGGGCAGCTCCTCCACGGTATCCTCCAGCTCGGCCACTTCCTCGACCTCTTCGGCCTTCTTGGCTTCTTCCTTGCTGGTCTTACCGATGTTGGTAAAGCTCTTGGTGACATCCTTCATGCTGTCGTCGATGTCCTTCTTGATGTCGGTCAGGGGAGCAACGGCTTCCTTGATGGGGGCCTGGATCTCGTTCAGGGGCTCCACCACGTTCTTCTGGATCTCCTCGGAAGCGGCACCGGTGTACTTCTTCAGCTCCCGCAGCATCTTGCCGAGCTTACGGGCGTACTCGGGCAGCTTATCGGGGCCGATGACCACGAAAGCCACGATGGCCACCAGGATCAGCTCTGTAAAACCAATTTTCATAGCGTTCCAATTCCTTTCCTCTCACACAACAGGCATCCTTTGCGGCCTGTCGTGCTGTTACTGCACAGGGGATGCGGCGCGGTGTGCGCCTTTGTTGCCCTATGTATACCGGAAGTGTGTGAACTTCAAATGAACTTATTTTGAACAGTATATGAACAAAAGCAATTTTCCCATCAATTATATAACAGCTCATATACTCTGTCAAAGATATTACGTCTTGGAATCATTTGACCGGATTTGTCAGCGTGCCAATACCATCGATCTCGCACCGCACCACATCTCCGGGCTTGAGGAACTGCGGCGGGTCCATGCCCATGCCCACACCCGCCGGGGTGCCGGTGGCAATGATGGTACCCGCTTTCAGGGTCATACCCTGCGAAAGCTCGGCAATGACATGGTCGATGTCAAAGATCTGCAGGGCGGTATTGGAATCCTGCCGCTTCTCGCCGTTGACAAAGCTGCGGATGCCCAGCCTGGGCGGGTAGTCGGCAAAGGCATCTGCCGTGACGATGCAGGGCCCGATTGGGGTAAAGCCGTCCAGACTCTTGCCGAAGTACCACTGTTTGTGCGCCGTCTGCACATCCCGGGCCGAGACATCGTTCAGGATGGTGTAGCCGAAGATGTAGTCCCGGGTCTGACCGGCGGGCACATCCCGGGCATCCCTGCCCAGCACCACAGCCAGCTCACACTCATAATCCAGCTTTTTCACCAGATCGGTGTGGGCCTCGATGGGGCCGCCGTCCGGCACGGCGCGGGTCACGCGCTTGGAAAAGTAGATGGCATCCTCGTGTTTGGTGGCAAAGGCGGCGGCAGAATATTTCTCCGCCTCATCGGAGTGGGCCATATAATTGATGCCCAGGCAGATGACATCCTGCGCCGGGGCCGGGATGGGGCTTTCCAGCGTGACGGCCTCCACAGGCAGAGCGGGAATGCCCGCAATGGCCAGCGACAGCCCATACCGCACCTGCGGGGTCAGAAACGGGATGGCCTCGCTCAGGGTCTCATAGCTCAGGCCCAGCCAGCTCAGCGGCCAGACCTGCCGCCCATCCTCCGATAAGATCGCCGGGTCTTCCACGCCGTCCGGCAAACGGCAGGTAATGAAGCGCATACCGCATCCCCTTTCTCAGTGCCGATACGCAATGGCGTTCCGGATACGCTCCGCCTCGGCCTGACCAGCCAGCTGGCGCACCAGTTCCAGTGCAAAGGGGATGGCACCGCCCAGCCCATAGCTGGTGGTGATGTTGCCATCCACCACGACCTCTTCATCGTGGACGATGGCACCGGCCAGCTGATCCTGGAAGCCAGCATGGGCGGTAGCGTTCCTGCCCTCCAGCAGGCCCAGAGAGGCCAGGATGCTGGGGGCAGCACAGATGGCGGCCACCTTCCGGCCCGCCTTGGCAAAGGCGGCACAGGTCTCGGTGACCGTCTTGTTGGCGGCAAGGTTGGGTGTGCCCGGGATCCCGCCGGGCAAAACGACCATGTCCACATCGGAATAATCCACTTCCTCGGCCAGCGCATCGGCGGTCAGGTGGATCTTATGGCTGCTCACCAGCTCCCTGCGGCCCATGGCAGAGGCCACGATGACCTCCACCTTGGCGCGGCGCAGCAGGTCAACCACCAGCAGAGCTTCGCACTCCTCGGTGCCATCGGCAAAAAATACAACTGCCTTACTCATCTTTACAGACTCCCTTCTAAAAAAGCGCACCACAGGGCGGGTGCTCCCCTGCCCCGCGGCGCGCGGTCCGTGTTATTCTTCGGCGGGCTGTTCCGCCTTTTCTTCCAGCAGGCGGCGCAGCACACTGTCATCCTTGCTGATGACCCGGCTCACCCGGCTGATGATGGCGCTGGACGCACCAATGTTGCCCATGATGCTGGTATAGCTCTGCTTGTTGACCAGCTTTTCCGCGATGTTATACCGCTGCTCCATTGCACTGAGCTCGGCGTAGCTGCACACATCCTGTAAAAAGCAGTAGCACTCCTCGGGCGTTTTCAGCTCCAGCAATGCAGAATACAGGCCGGACTCTCCGGTGGGATGATCTTTTGCCATGGCTTGTTCCTCCCCTATCGTTCAGGTTGGGTCTGGCCCGCGCGGGGCACTTCAATACACTACTTTATTGTAGTGCAAACGCGGCAAAAAATCAACGGGAAATTTACAGCATTTTTTCCAGCGTGGTCAGCTGCATGGGAATGCCCGCCGCTTCTGCCTCGGCTGGGCCCAGCACGCGGTAGCCCTTGGTCTTGAAGAACTGCAGCACCGGCAGGCACTTGGTGTGTACCTCGCAGTACAGGCGGCCCCGGCCCTCACCCCGGGCCAGACGCTCGCAGGTGGCCAGGATATCCCGGCCCAGTGCCTTGCCCCGGTACTCGGGCTTGAGGTAGAGGTGGAGCAGGTGCAGAGCCGTATTCTCCATCTTCCAGGCAAAGTAGCCGATGGTCTTGCCGCCCAGCACCACGAGGAAATAGTTCACATCGTTGTCGATATCCGCCTCAATGGCATCGGCGCTCTGCAGCGTTTCCACCAGTGTGTCCAGCTGCTTTGCAGGGTAATAGCGCTTGTAGACCTCGTGCCAGATCTCACTGGCAAGGTCAGCGTTGGCGTGAATGTATTTGGCCTTTGCGACCAGCTTGTAATCGGGTTTCATAGTGCTCCTTATGCGTATACGATATAATCCGGCTTGCGGGGGGCGGCGGGGCGGGGTTCCTCTGCCGGGTAGCCCAGAATGCAGTGGCCCACACCGATATAGTCCCCCTCAATGCCCCACTTCTTCAGCAGGGCCTTGCCCTCTTCGGTCTCGAACTCTTCCTTTGCGCGGTTGATCCAGCAGCTGCCCAGCCCGATGGCGGCAGCAGCGTTCATCAGGTTGCCCATCACAAGGCTGCCATCCTGCACGCCACAGCGGGCATTGGCATCGGCCAGCACCACCAGAATGGTGGGGGCACCGTACATGGGGTCGCCCGTGTTGCCCATCACGGCAGCATTCATCCGGGTGAGCTGGGCGCGGGTCTCGGCATCCTGCACCACCACGATCTTTGCGCTCTGGCGGTTCATGGCGCTGGGGGCAAAGGTGCCTGCACGCAGAACGGCTTCCAGCTCCTCTTTCGTGATCTGCTCCGGCTTGTAGGCGCGGCAGCTGCGGCGGGTCTCAAGGGTATGTAAGGTCTCATTGGTCATAGCAATTTCCCTCCCTAAAAGTTCTGGTGTTATTGTACCATACAACGCCGTAAAGTGCAAAACAAAAAGGCGGCTGCGCCTTCCTTTTTGAAAGCGCAGCCGCCTGATTGCTCTTCGTTGGTTTGGAACGAGATGTTTTACAGCGCGGTCTTGATGTTGTGATGCGTGGAGCTGTAACGAACAACTGCTTCCATCAGGGCAACGGGCCACAGAATGACCTTACCCAGGATCTCGGCCGGCTTGACATCCACCGTATCCATGCTGTTGATGCCGAACAGAACCAGACAAGCAATGCCGCAACCCAGAATGTAATAGTACATAAGTCAAACCTCCTATATTTTTCTCACAGGCTTACGCCTGAAGCTCAAGTGTCGGCGGGGCGTTTTCCGCTCTCCGCATCCTTACTATACCGCAGTTTTGATATAAAGTCAATATCCAAAAACGTGAAACAAATTAAAGTTTCTTTTGAAAGCCGTTTTGTTCATGTAAATAAAGCAGTGAAGTTCGCTTTGCTTTATAAATGTGAAGTCAGTGTCCTGAATTGGCCGTGAGCCGGAAACAAATTGTTCATATTCTGCCCTGAAAGAGGCCGAAAACGGGCGTTTTGTACTTGTAAGAAAAACAGGAAATGGTGCACAAAGCTCCATCTGCAATTTTGTGCAGAGCGCCCTGCAATAACAGCTGTTTTTCATACGTTTACAGGTTAAGGAAAGACGTGTCGGAATTTTTTGTTTTTTGAAGTGAGGACACCGCCATGAAGAAAATTTTTCGCAAAAAAATTTTTGCTTTTTTCCTCTCGGCCCTGCTGGTGCTGGCCCTTTCCCTGCCCGTTTTTGCGGACATGGGCCCCAAGCCCTCGGTCACGCTCAAGCTCTATTACACACCGGGCCAGCGCTATGCGGTCACCCTGCTGGGCAATACGGCCCTCAACGGCCCCTGGACCGCCCCGGCAGACTACCGGGAGCGGATGGGTTCCCGGGAGGCCTGGGAGGCCTTCCGGAACTACCCCGCCCCCGAGGGCTACTACTTTCTGGGCTATTTTCAGGAATACCCCGGCGATGCCGATGCAGAGTTCGTCTGGGGCTACTACCCGCCCAATAAGTTCTATGTTTTACTCTATAATATAGAGACTGGTACATTCTACCGCAGCCAGGAGCCGGTGGAGCGCTATGCCTTTTCCAGCGAGTGGCAGGTGCTTCTCGATTCCCAAGACGGCCTGCGGGTCTACCACAACCGCAACGATTCCGACATCCTTTCCTCCTTTGCCGCCCGGGTGCTCATCACCCTGATTTTAGAGCTGACGTGGGGCATCCTGCTTTTCGGGCTGCGCGGCCCCGCCCAGCGCGCTCTCATCGGCAAGGTCAACCTTGCCACGCAGATCATCCTGAACCTCGGACTGTGCTATGGCACGCTCTATCTCGGGCCGATGTGGGGCAATTTCCTTTATTTTGCACTGGAGGTGCTGGTGTTCTCCGTGGAAGCCTTTGTCTACAACCGGTATCTGCCCTGGCCGGAGGGCAGAAAGCCTCACCCCATCCTCTATGCGCTGACTGCCAATCTCCTTTCCTTCGGCATCGGGCTGGAATTGAACACCCACTGCACCAACACGCAGATCCGGCTGATCGGGCTTGTCTGTCTGGTGCTGTGGTACGCCGGGCCGTGGCTCTGTCGAACGCTGCGGAAAGTGCAAAATGCACAATAAAAAGAAAAAAATTCGTCAAGAATCAATCTTGTTGCGCGCCGGGAAATCCGCTATAATAGAAGCGTCAAACCAGATTTTACCGGAAAGGAGACACGGACGTATGGCAAAAGCATCTCAGGTCGTTTTACTGGAAAATGAGTTTTACCTCATCAAGGCACCCAATGGGAAGGTGTTGGAGATCAAGAACTTCAACACGGAGAACGGCGCGGCCATCCGTCTGTGGGACTACGCCGGGCATCCGTGGCAGCAGTGGCAGTTCGTGGATGCCGGCGAGGGACGCTGGCGGATCAGGAACCGCTTTACGGGCAAGTTCATCGATCTGGCCCTGGGCGGCGTGGTCGAGGGCACCTGGCTGCACCAGTGGGGCCGCACCAGCGGGCTGAGCCAGTGCTGGGAGCTGGAGTCCACCCGGAACGGCCGCACCCGCATCCGCAATGTGCTGGCCGACAAGTACATCGACCTTGTGGGCATGAACACCTCCAACGGTGCACAGGCCCAGATCTGGAATTACGTCTCGGGCGGCAATCAGGAATGGAACCTGGTGCGCGTTGACCCCGACACCGCGCAGACCAACGCCCGTGCCGAGGAGAAGCGTGACCCGGAGCCCACGCCCTCCCAGCGCAAGCACCAGAATGATCTGGTGCGGAAGCTGAACAACGCAGGAAAAGGCCGGGCCGCACGGAAATAAGAAACGATAAAAGCGTCCCACAGGGGGCTCCCTGTGGGACGCTTTTTGTAATGCTGACAGAAACGGAGAATTGCTGATGGATCCCAAATTTCCCATGCGCAACACCACCCTGTGCTATCTGGAACAGGATGATGCCTACCTGATGCTCCACCGCGTGACCAAGAAGAACGACCTGAACCACGACAAATGGATCGGCGTGGGCGGCAAGTTTGAGCCGTTTGAAAGCCCGGAGGACTGCCTGCTGCGGGAAGTGCAGGAGGAGACCGGCCTCACCCTGACCTCCTACCGCTGCCGGGGCGTGGTGACCTTTCTTCTGGGCGAGCTGACCGAATACATGTTCCTTTACACCGCCGATGCCTGGACGGGCACACTGGTAAAGGATGCCGCCCGGAACGAGGGCATTCTGGAATGGGTGCCCAAGGAGCAGGTGGAGCAGCTGCCCATCTGGGAGGGCGACAAGATCTTTTTCCGCCTGCTCGAGGAGGACAGACCCTTTTTCTCGCTCAAACTCCGATATGAAGATGATACGCTGGCTGAAGCCGTGTTGGACGGGAAACCTTTATAACTCCCTCAGTCACGGCTTTGCCGTGCCAGCTCCCTCGGAGAGGGAGCCTTTTAGCCTCCCTCATTGAGGGAGGTGGCATCGCGCAAGCGATGACGGAGGGAGTTTAATTCAGCTTCAGATCGCCCTCTTTGATCCAGCCCAGCTTGCGCTCGATCTCGCAGAAGAGAACGCTCAGGACTGCGGGCAGAACAAAGCAGATGAGGACCATGGCAGCCCAGTCCATGGGGGTGATGGCGGCCTTGGTGCCGGCGGCAATATCGTTCACCCAGCCGGTGTACACGCCGATCTGGCCCACCAGACCGCAGGTGCCCATGCCGGAGGAAACCGCCGCGCCGTTCATCTCAAAGCGGAACAGGCAGGTCGCCAGCGGGCCGGTGATGGCCGAGGCCAGCGTGGGGGCGATCCAGATGCGGGGGTTCTTGATGATATTGCCCATCTGGAGCATACTGGTGCCCAGGCCCTGGCTGACCAGGCCGCCCACACCATTCTCCTTATAACTCATCACGGCAAAGCCGACCATCTGGGCGCAGCAGCCTGCCACAGCAGCGCCGCCCGCCAGACCGGTCAGGCCCAGAGCCGCGCAGATGGCGGCAGAGGAGATGGGCAGGGTCAGCGCCACACCCACGATGACAGACACCAGAATGCCCATGACCAGCGGGGCCTGCTCAGTGGCCCACATGATCAGGGTACCCACCTGGCTGGCGGCAGCACCGATGGGAGCCGCGATGAGCATGGAAAGGCCCACGCCCACAAAAATGGTCACCAGCGGGGTGACAAGGATATCGATCTTGGTCTCCTTGCTCACGGCCTTGCCCATCTCAGCGGCCACAATGGCAATGATCAGGACAGCCAGCGGGCCGCCTGCGCCGCCCAGCGCATTGGCAGAGTAGCCCACGGTGATCAGGCTGAACAGCACCAGCGGGGGGCAGTGCAGTGCCCAGCCGATGGCACAGGCCATGGCCGGACCGCTCATGGCCGAGGCATAGCCGCCCAGATCGACCAGCACCTCCAGCCCGGTCTGCTGGCCCAGCGTTTTGATGATGGTGCCGATCAGCAGGCTGGCGAACAGGCCCTGTGCCATGGCACCCAGAGCCTCGATGAGATAACGCTGCGGAGTGATAACGATATCCTTCCGCTTCAAAAAGTCCTTTACACTTGACATAGACTCTTCCTAACCTTTCTCTCCCGGCCCATTGCGCGGGAGCTTTCCGTGTCAAGTATCATACCATACACCTGTCAAGACAGCAAGAGGAGGCCGCGTTTTTCGTCCAAAGCGACAAATTTCACAGCTTTGGATGCAATGATTCTGCTTTCCTGCTCGTTTTTACTGTGGAGCGTGTTTTTCTTTCCGCTTTTTCTGCCTGACGCGATGCCGGAGCACAGCGAACTGATTGACGGCGACCCGGGTTTGGGTGTATACTGGGAAAGTAAAAATAGCTTTATCCGCAATTATGCGAGACTATATTGGCGGGCCGGTGCAGTTCGTGTATCCTGCCCGGTCCAGCTTGGAGGCAGAGCAAGCGGCATGAAACCAACATCTTTTAAAAAATCAAGCAAGAACGGCACCGGCCGCAGCATCGGCCAGGCTGTTGCGTGCCTTGTGATGGCGGCAGCCATCACCATTGGCGGTGCGGGCACCACCTTCCTGCTGGCATCCCAGCCTGCGGGCCTGACGGTCGAGCCCGCCGCCCTGCAGACTGAGGGCAGGGTCACCCTGCCCAAATTCGATCATAAGAGTGACAGGAGCGAAGCAAAGGCCGAGAGCACCCAGCCGGAGGAGAGCGCTTCTTCTCAGGAGCAGGCCGCAGCCAGCACCCCTGCCGCACCCGTGACCAAGGCGGAGAACACCGCCGCCGCCCCGGCAGAGAGCGTTGCCCCGGCTGCGGAGCCCGCTGTGCAGCCGGAGGCTGTCCCCGCCGACCCCATGGCCGGGGATGCTTCGGAGATCGAGAACGAGAACTCCTTCCCCCACTTCCTGACAGAGACTGAGGCGCTGGCCGCCGAGGACCCGATGGCCGCTCCTGAGGAGGCCGCCATCCTGCCCGAAACGGAGGAGACCGCCCCCGTAGCCGAGGAAGCGCCTGCCGCTTCCGAGAACGGCGAGGATGTGCTGGCCGAAGCACAGATCAAGGATATCAACGGCACCGTTCTGCTGACCCCTGAGGAGATCCGGGATGCACTGGACAGCGGCACGCTGGACGAAGAGAGCATCGACCCCACCTGCCTGACCGGTGAAAACGGCCTGCTGCAGTGGCTGTGGGAACTCTTCTTCGGCAAGGATGAAACGCCTCAGTATTCCGGCTGGCGCACCGAAAACGGCAAGACCTATTATTACGACCAGAACACCCATCAGCCCGTCACCGGCATCCAGAGCATCGACAACAAGCTCTATTATTTTGATGCCTCCGGCGTGCAGCAGCCCGCCACTTTCGGCATCGATGTTTCCAAGTACCAGAGCAGCATCGATTGGGACAAGGTGAAAACGGCAGGTGTGGAGTTTGCCATCATCCGTATCGGCTACCGCGGCTACGGCTCCGGCGCACTGGTGCAGGACCCCAAGTTTGAGGAGCACTTCACCAACGCCCGCAACGCCGGGCTGCGGGTGGGCATCTACTGCTTCAGCCAGGCCGTCAACGAGAACGAGGCCCGCGAGGAAGCACAGGCCTGCGTCTATGTGCTGAATGGCCGCAAGCTCGATTACCCCATCTACTTTGATACCGAGGCTTCCGGTGCAGGCAATGGCCGTGCCGATGGTCTGGGCGTGGAAGACCGCACCAAGTGTGCTGTGGCTTTCTGCGAAGAGGTCAAGGCACTGGGCTACAAGCCCGGTGTGTACGCCTCCACCACCTGGTTCCGCAAGCGGCTGGATATGAGCCAGCTGTCCAACTACTACATCTGGAACGCCCACTACAATGTGGCCTCCAGCCCCATTGCCTGCAATATGTGGCAGGGCACCTGCACCGCCCGCATCCCCGGCTACGGCGGCCAGATCGATGTGAACATCAGCTATATGGGCTGATTTGACTGCAAACAAAAAGAGCGAAGATTCAACCGAATCTTCGCTCTTTTTTGATACGCCTTATGTTTTTAAGCAAACATATCCTTCAGCTTCTTGAAGAAGCCCTTGCGCTTTTCGTAGTTCTCCTCTTTCAGGGTGCCCTCAAACTTCTTCAGGGCATCGCGCTGGGCCTTGTTCAGCTTCTTGGGGATCTCCACCTCGCACTTGACATACATATCGCCCCGGCCCCGGCCGTTCAGATACTGGATGCCCTTGCCGCGCAGGCGGAAGGTGGTGCCGCTCTGGGTGCCCTCGGGCACGGTGTACTCCACCTTGCCGTCAATGGAGGGCACGGTGACGCTGTCGCCCAGCACAGCCTGACTGTAAGTGATGGGCACGGTGACCCACACATCGTAGCCGTCGCGCTGGAACACCTCGCTGGGCCGGACCGTGACCATCACGATCACATCACCGGCAGGGCCGCCGTTGGCACCGGCATCGCCCATGCCGCGCAGTGCAAAGCTCTGATCGTCGTCGATGCCCATGGGGATGGACACCTCCAGCGTTTTCCTGGCGGCAGTTTTGCCGCTGCCATGGCAGACCTTGCAGGGGTTCTTGACCAGCTTGCCCTTGCCGCCGCAGCGGGAGCAGGGCTGCTGGGTCTGCATCACGCCAAAGGGAGTGCGCTGCTGCCGGATGACATAGCCGCGGCCGCCGCAGTCCGGGCAGGTCTCGGGGCTGCTGCCGGCGGCGCAGCCGCTGCCATGGCACTCCGTGCACTCCTGCTGGCGGGTGATGGTGATGTTCTTCTTGCAGCCATGCACGGCCTCATCAAAGCTCAGGGTGATCCGCACACGGATATCCTGACCCTTGCGGGGGGCGTTGGGGTTTGCCTGACGGGCAGAGCCGCCAAAGCCGCCGAAACCGCCGCCAAAGATATCACCGAAGATATCGCCTAGATCGACCCCATCGCCGCCAAAGCCGCTGAAGCCGCCCGCGCCGCCGCCGTTCTGGGCCGCATAGCTGGGGTCCACACCGGCAAAGCCGTACTGATCGTACAGCTGGCGCTTTTTCGGGTCCGAAAGCACCTCGTTGGCTTCATTGACTTCCTTGAACTTTTCCTCGGCATCCTTATCGCCGGGGTTGTAGTCCGGGTGGTACTTCATGGCCAGCTTGCGGTAAGCCTTTTTGATCTCCGCATCG
>ENA-OUQF01001661-OUQF01001661.1-human-gut-metagenome-genome-assembly--contig:-NODE-1661-length-12799-cov-3.448054_pt1 | contig 12799 bp, 10 predicted proteins | sample MGYA00237947_ERZ548826 | MGnify/ENA primary metagenome ERZ548826 (study PRJEB26490, sample SAMN05194701) | human gut metagenome | biome: terrestrial biome; feature: human-associated habitat; material... | reverse complement strand
ATTGATTAAAAATATCACTCGTCATACTATTTATTTCATCATCTTTTAAAAATGAAGTGAATAGTTTTTCTATTTTTAAAGCAACTGATTCTTCCACATTAATCCCCCCTAAAACATAAAACTTCCAATATAATAGCAAAAATATATTATTTTGTCAAAAAAAAGAATACAAGAATTAAACTTCCTGTATTACTATTAAAATCATTGGTTTACATTCAGTTTCATGATATAAATACTTACCTAATTTATCACGAACACCTGATTTAATTTTATTAAAATCGACATAATTTGGTTTTATATTTTCTTTTATAACTTCAAGTGCTATTTTACTTGCTTCCTTTATAATATCAACATTATCACGAACATATATAAAACCTCTTGTTAAAATTTCAGGTCCTGCAAGAATTTGTTTAGATGATTTATCTAAAGTAGCACTAATAAGTACAACTCCATTTTCGCTTAAAAGTTCCCTATCTTTTAATACAAGTTCTCCAATATCTCCAGCAGTTTTACCATCAACAAGAATTTCATCTATCTTAACTTTTTCATTTGTTGATACTAACTTACCACCTTCAAATGATGCAACATCACCATTAAGCATTAAAATAATATTATCATCATTAAGACCCATTTTTTTAGCAGTCTCAGCATTTGCCACCTGATGTCTATATTCACCAATTACAGGGATATAATACTTAGGATTCATTAGATTTATCATCATCATCAAATCCTCACTAGATGCATGATGACCTAAATATTTTTTAGTTGGCAAAATAACTAATTCAGAACCAATTTTAGCAATTTCATCAAATACTTTGGTTGCACTTCGCTCCATTCCATCATATACAGGAGAAGCAAAAACAACGGTATCTGTATCACTTATCTTTACAAATTTATCATACCCTTTAATTATTCTTGAAATATTAGAAAAAGGTTTTTCTCTCTCATCAGTAATTAAAACAACAACATTTTTATCATTAATATGACGTACCCCAACTATTTTCTTTTTATCAAAATCTACATATCCCTTTTCAATAGCTTGCATGATCATAGATTCAAGCCTTTTTCCCATAATTACAACTTTTCTATCAGTATGCATAATTTCAGTGAATAACTCTTGAATACGATAAAGTTGAGCTTGAAAAATATTGAATAATATTCTACCATCAAATTTATCCAATGTTTCTCTTACGATGGAAGCAATACGATTATTAGGAGAAGTATATCCTCTCTTATCAGCATACAAAGACTCACTAAGTAAACACAAAACACCTTGTTTTCCGATATACGCTAACTTACCAATATCAGTTTTATAAGCTCCTGACATAGTTTGATCGAACACAAAGTTTCCTGTATAAAAAATAACACCATCACTTGTATTTATCGCATAACCAACAGCACCTGGTACAGAATGTGTAAGCGATACTGGAAAAATACTAACAGCCCCAAAATTAATTTTTTTATGAGGTGTAATAACATGTAAATGGTCTATATTTAACTTCTCTTCCAACAGCTCATTTTTAATAATATCAATTGTAAAATCCGTTCCATATATATCAATACCAGGGATATCCTTTACAATATCTGGAATAGCCCCCATTTGACTATCATGTCCATGCGATACAAAAATACCACGAACACGACTTTTATTTTCTTTAATATAATCATAATTAGGAATGATATAATCTACTCCTAACATTTTATCATCTGCGTACTTTAGCCCAGCATCTAAAACAAAAATAGATTTATCAACTTCAACAACATACATGTTTTTTCCATTTTCATTCAGACCACCTAAACTAAATATTTTTATTTTACTCATATAAACTCCTTTCCAAATAGATGAAATCACCTATACATTATAGCAGAAAAATTAAGTGCCGTCAAAACAAATTAAATAATACATAAAACTTAATAAAAAAGAATTATCAAGTGATAATTCTTAATTTAATACCTTTTGAATTAAATCCATTGCAATAGTAGCTAAAACTGACATAGAAGCAACACTTACAAATAATTTATTTGAATCTATATCAGCAGATTCTTTTACAGCACCATATAAAACAAGTGTACTCATAATTGTTGCAAATGAACTAATATATACTCTTAAGTTTGCAATAAATTCACCGTCTATAAATACCAAAACTGAATTTACTAAATTAGCCATAACAATAACTGTTAAACTAACTGCAACAACATTAATCATTTCCTTTATTGATGTCTTTCCTTTAAATAATTTAGAAACAATTAAGTAACCAATTATAATAACTAAAGCACTTAAAACTAAATTCATAGCAAAAGAAGTCATGAATTCTTTAAAATATTCTGGTTTAGCACTAACACTTCCACCTGATAAAGCACTATTCAAAATATCAGCAAAATCACTAGATGTAAATGAGTCAAGTGATTTACTTGATGAATATACATTCTTTAAAGTTGCAATTTTATATATACCAGTTGATAATGCTGATATAACAACCATTATAATTCCAGCAATAAATTTATTTTCTGATACAAATTCTTTAATTGCATCAAATGGTTTTGTAAATATTTTTTTAAATACATTTACACATTCCATTAAACTTCCTTTAATATCAACACTTCCACTTACTGTTTCTTTTTCACTACTTGCACATGATGGACAAACTCCATCTACAAGTTCTTTACCACATTTTGTACAAAACTTTGCCATTTTAAAATCCTCCTCTTAGAAATATTTTGAAAAATATGTATTTAAACTAGATGTATCAATTAATTTATAACTACTATCTACATAGTCAAATGTTAAATAAGCATAATCATAGTCGCTCTTATTATTTGTCTTAGATTCTTCTCCAGAATTATATGTTACTGAATAATCATAATTTGCTTTAACATATACTTCCAAGTGACCATCAGAATCAATATCCAAACTTTTTAAACTAATTTCTTTAAATGTAATACTTGCAAGCGTATAATCATTACCTATATTAGAAAGTAATGCTTCATAATCACTCTTTAAATCAGATAAATCAGCATTCTTATATTCAAATGTCTTTTTAATATCATCAAATGATTTTTTATCTTTAACACCATCATATAATGTTTGTAAGCTTGTTTTAACTGCATCACTTAAAGTGTTTTTTGTTTCATCAGATAAATCATTCAAAGATAAACTACTTATATAAGAAGAATAACTACTTACTTTTACTGTATCTTCTAACTTTATACCAATAGGTAATTCTACTTCAAATTTATAGCTTGAATTAAACATTGCTGGTATAACATAAACATCCATTGAATCTGTAGATTTCTTTTTATCTAAATATTTACTATCTAAAGTTTTTCCTTCTACTTTAACTTTTGAATTCTTTAGAACTTTAATATTGTAATCTTTTACTACAGATGTAGATTTATTGTTAATTTTCCAATTATCAAATAAAAGCCATTTGTTCTTCTTTTCCTTCACAAGCTTAATGTCCATAGTTTCAGTATCACTTTTATCTTTTAATAAATATTTAACTGTAACTGTTGCACTCATCTTATCTGAAGATATAGTCTCTCTATCAACAGTATAATTAACAACCTCAGTCTTATCTTTTGATTCAAGCTCATTATTTAAAACTTTCTTAAACATATCTTTAGTTGTAAAATCACCTGTACTAACATCAATGTAACTATATATTTTAGCAGCATCATAACTAGTTACAGCCTTAAAGTAATTTATAGCAACTTTACTTGGACTAGTTAAACTACTCAAAATAGAATAACAAGCAACTAAAATAACTAAAATAACAGTTGTACAACCTATTGTAATTTTACTTTTCTTACTCAATGGTTTTCTTTCTTTTTTTACAATATTTTGATTATTTGTATTTTCTAACTTAGAACCACAATTTTCACAATATTGTGCATGTTCTTCATTTTTTGTTCCACATTCAGGACAAAACATACATAATCCCTCCCTTACATTTTAAAAGTATCACAATTATAGCTATAAGTAAATACTTAAAAGCCACTTCTTTTAAATAGTTTTTCTAAATCATAATTAGAATAAAAAATTGTCGTCGGTCTACCATGTGGGCAGTGAAAAGGATTCTTACACTTTCCCAAATCTGATATAAGCTTTTCAACTTCAGCCATCGTTATAAAATCATTAGCCTTAATAGCTTTTTTGCAGGAAAGAAGTGTAGCAACAGATTCATTAAATTTTTCTACTGAGAAATTCTTTTCCATTTTAATTACAATTTCTAAAATAGAACGGATAGCTTCTTCTATATTATCATGATTAAGCCAAACAGGATGAGCTTTTATAATAATTGAGTTAACACCAAAATCTTCTATTTCAAAACCAATATTTCTTAAAATATCAAAGTTTTCTTTTAAAATAATAAATTCACTACCATTAAACTCTTCTGTAAAAGGAAATAACATTGCTGTTTTTTTCTTAGTAGGATGTCCCATTTCTTCTTTAAACAACTCATAGTTGCATCTTTCTTTAGCAGCATGTTGATCAATTAAATACATTCCTTTATCACTTTGACACACAATATACGTTCCATGAACAACACCAACTGGATACATTTCTGGAAATCTCTCTTTTTTAGGTTCAATTTTTTCTTTGCTATCTTCAGTTTTATAAAAATCATCAGTTTTAAATAATTCTGAATTAGAAGAATCACTATCACTAATTAAAACATATTCATCACTATCATCATTTATCATATCAAATGATATTTTTTGTTCAACATATACAGGCTTTTTTTCAATATCAACATTTCTTTCTGTATCTGGAGTAACAGTTATACTAGTATTTTCGTCAGATTCAACCGCATCTGGAATAAACGTTCCTTTTTCAAGTTCATGACGAATTAAATTATAAATAAGCGTTTTAAGTTCTTCAATTTTGGAAAACTTAACATCCATTTTAGTCGGATGAATATTAACATCTACTAAACTAGGATCAAGTTCAATATTTATAACAACAATAGGATAACGAGTATCCGGTTTATAAGAGTGATAAGCATCATTAATTGTTTTATTAATTTCACTATTTCTAACTACTCTTCCGTTTACAAGAGTAACCATATGATTTCTACTTGAACGATGAACCTCCGGAAGTGAAATATATCCTGATACATCATAATCTCTATCACTTCCTGAAATTTGAATCATTTTTCTTACAGTTGAAATACCATAAATATCTTTGATTGTTTTTAATAATTGACCACTTCCATCTGTTTTAACTAAAACATTATCATTATTTTCTAATGTAAATTTAATTTCAGGATGAGATAAAGCAATTTTATTTATATATTCAACTGTTGATGCAAGTTCTGTATATAAACTCTTCATGTGTTTTAATCTGGCTGGAGTATTATAAAATAAGTCAGAAACTGTAATAGAGGTTCCCTTTCTTAAATCTGCAGAAGTAACTGACTCAATTTTACCACCCCTTAAATTAGCTTCTGTTCCAACAATTCCATCAGAAGTCTTTAAGTTAATATTACTAACACTAGCAATAGATGCAAGCGCTTCACCACGGAACCCAAGTGTCTCTATTCTAAACAAATCAGCTTCATTCTTAAGTTTACTTGTAGCATGTCTTCCAAATGCTAAAACTGCATCTTCCCTATCCATCCCTATTCCATTGTCAATAACACATATTTTTTTTGTTCCAGCTTCCTCTAGGATAACTCTAATCTCAGTAGATTTTGCATCAATACTATTTTCAACTAATTCTTTTACAACACTGGCACATCTTTCAACTACTTCTCCTGCTGCAATCTTATTTGCTAAAAGTTCATCCATTACATGTATTCTAGACATAACATCACCATATACATTATATCAAAACAAAAGAAAAAAAACTACTATTGTAGTTTTAATACTTTTTTAATATCACTTTCATCATTAACTCGATATGTAGCATCCAATGACGCACTATTTCCACTAGGCCCAACATAACAACTATCCATATAAGCTCTAATAGCCATAGAAATTTCATATTCTTCATTCGTACCACATACCAAATATTCTTCAGGATTAGACATGTTCAAATCATACATAATAGGTCCCAAAGATGGATCGTTCTTATCCAAAGAATAAAACCCCTTAAAATAATCATTTATACCAATTATATTAGACTCACGAATTAATTTGTTCTTGTCAGTCCCACCTATTAAATATAATGGATAATTCTTATATAGCGACTCTAATAATTCACGTTTTTTATATTCATCATATGCTCTTACACTTTTTAAACTTTTATTTTGTTCATTCATCTGTTTTAAAAATAAATCAACATGTAATAATAACACTTTATATTTATCTACCATTTTATCACCCCATCTTAATTATATGAAAAATTATAGCAATTAAACAATTTCTCCATCCATACTCCAAGTTTTTACACTTGTTATTTTTACATTAACAATTTTCCCAATATTAGAAAAATCACCCTTAACATTTACCAATTTCATTGTATCAGTATATCCAGCCATCATAGATGAATCTTTTTCACTTTTACCTTCGATTAATACAGGAACAACCTTATTTAAATAAGCATCATTAGCTTTTTTAGAATAAAAATTGATTTTTTCATTTAATCTATGTAAACGTTCTTCCTTAACTGATAATGGTGTATCATCATCCATACGTGCTGCTGGCGTACCTTCTCTTTTAGAAAAAATAAATGTAAATGCCGAATCATATGCACATTTATCTACAACATCAAGTGTATCAAGAAAGTCTTCCTCACTTTCCCCTGGAAATCCAACAATTATATCAGTTGTAATTGATGAGTAAGGAAGTGCTTTTTTTAGTTTTGAAAAAAGTTCAATATACTCCTCTTTAGTATATCGTCTTCCCATAAGTTTTAATATTTTATTAGAACCACTTTGTAGGGGAAGATGAATATACGGCATAATATTAGGATATTTAGCAATTACTGAAATCATCTCATCCGTAAAATCCCATGGATGACTGGTTACAAAACGAATTCTCTCAATCCCTGTTAGAGCAACATCTTCAAGCAAATTTTCCATGCGATAATCTATATCTAAATCTTTCCCATAAGCATTAACATTCTGACCTAAAAGTGTAACTTCCTTATATCCATCATTTATAAGGCCTTTAACTTCAGATAAAATATATTCAGGTTGTCTACTTCTTTGTTTTCCTCTTGTATATGGAACTATACAATAAGTACAAAATTTATCGCAACCATACATTATATTAATCCATGCTTTATACTTACTATCCCTTTTAACAGGAATATTTTCAATGACATCTCCTTCAATACTAAGAACATCGACTTCAATACCTTTTTTCTCGATTGCACGAGATAAAATATTAGGAAGATCATAAATATTATGAGTACCAAAGACAATATCAAGCCAATTATACTTTTCAAGAATTTCACGAACAACAACTTCTTCTTGTGCCATGCAACCACAAATTCCTGCTATTATATCAGGCTTTTCTTCTTTTAAATGCTTAATTCTTCCAATCATACCAAATACTTTGTTATGTGCATTTTCACGAATAGCACAAGTATTTAATAAAATTAGATCAGCATTCTCCATAGTATCAGTTTCTGTAAAAGACATATCTTCTAAAATTGCCTTTATATTTTCACCATCATGCTCATTCATTTGGCATCCATAAGTTCTAACAAAATACTTTTTACCGCGACCTAAATCTTTTAAGTTTTGACTAATTATATAATCAATTGTTTTTGTTAAAACTTCATGACTACTTCTTTTCTTTGCTTCTAACAAATTAGGTAATTTCATGCATACCACATCCCAACTACAAGATAATACCATAAAAAAAGGAATAAATCAATCATTCCTATCCCTCAACATAATAATTAATCGAAGTAAATTTAAAATAGATGAAACAAGACTTGCCACATAAGTCATTGCCGCAGCAAAAAGCATATTTTTAACTGCATCTAATTCATTATTTGAGGCTAAAGATAATTCATCAATTTGCACCTTAGCCCTTCTTGATGCATCAAATTCAACAGGGAGCGTTACAAGTTGAAATAAAATTGTTGCAAGAAGCATAAAAATACCAACCTTAAGATATCCCGTAACACCAATAAAAAGGCCAAACAATGTCACAAAATATCCTGCATAACTAACAAAATTAACAACAGGAACTAAACTACTTCTAATTCTCATAAATGTATAATTTTCTTTATCTTGAATAGCGTGACCACACTCATGAGCAGCTACAGCCATAGCAGCAATGCTGTTACCATGAAAAATAGAAGATGAAAGTCGGACTACTTTTCTTGTTGGATCATAGTGATCCGTAAGTTCACCACTAACTTCAACAACATGAATATCATTAAGACCATTCTTATCCAAAATAATTCTAGCAACTTCACTTCCACTAATATTTTTATTATTAGAAACCTTCTTATATTTATTATAAGAGCTACTTATAAAAGATTGAGCTGCAAGAACAATAACAAAACCAATAACAGAAAGCATAATTGTAATTATATTTTCTAATCCATAATAATACATAAAAACACCTACCTTAATTCATACTTTGTTCCTTCTCTTGTATCCATAAGAACAATACCTTTATCTAAAAGTTCATTTCTAATTGCATCAGCAAGGCAAAAATCTTTATTTTTCTTAGCTTCATTTCTCTTAGCAATCATCTCTTCAATATAACAATCAAGTTCATTAGAAACTACAGAATTATTTGTTATAAGATTTAAAGATAGAACTTTATCAAAATCTTTAACCAAATATAGTTTTGTACTACCATTTATATTTTTATCCTTTAATACATCATATAATACTGTTAAACTTGATGCTGTATTCATATCATTAGTAATACATTCAATAAATTTTTCTTTATAAGCTGCTACTGCATCCATTGAAACAGAACCATCTTCACTAATATTTTGAATACGTCTTATAAGTTTATCATAAACACTTTGTACTTGATTTAAAACATCATAACTAAATAATAAAGTTTTACGATAATGAGACTGAAGGCAAAATAAACGATATGCAAGAGGATTATATCCTTTTTCTTTTAAAAGTGATACCGTTAAAAACTCTCCTTTAGATTTACTCATTTTTCCCGTTTCATCATTTAAGTGTTCACTATGAACCCAGAAATTACACCATTTGTGTCCTATATAAGATTCACTTTGAGCAATTTCATTTGTGTGATGAGGGAAAATATTATCAACCCCACCACAGTGGATATCAAGAAATTCACCTAAATATTTAAGGCTTATTCCAGAACATTCTATGTGCCATCCTGGATAACCAAGTCCAAAAGGAGAATCCCATTTTAATTCTTGTGAATCAAATTTTGATTTTGTAAACCATAAAACAAAATCATTCTGATTTCTTTTGTTTATATCAGCTTCAACACCTTCTCTTACACCAACAACCATCTCATCTTCCTTGTGATTTGTTAATACATAATAATCATCTAACTTAGATGTGTCAAAATAAACATTGCCTCCAGATATATATGCAAACTCTTTATCTAAAAGAACTTCAATTATTTTTATATATTCATCAATACAAGTAGTTGCAGGAATAAGTTTTTTAGGTATTTTAATATTAAGCTCATTACAATCAGCTAAAAAGGCATCAGTATAAAATTTAGCAATATCCATAACCGATTTATGCTCCCTTTTAGCACCTTTTAACATCTTATCTTCACCAGAATCAGAATCACTACTTAAATGCCCAACATCAGTAATATTCATAACTCTATCGACATCATACCCAATATACTCTAATGTTTTTTCCAAAATATCCTCTGTAATATATGTTCTTAAATTACCAATATGAGCATAATGATATACCGTAGGTCCACATGTATACATTTTAACATGTCCCTCTTTATTTGGTATAAAGTCACAAACTGAATGTGTAAGTGTATTATAAATTTTCATAAAATCACCTCTCTATTTTACATGGCTATTAGTTAAAGTCTCAGAAAAAAATTCTCCATTTAAATTACATCTAATATATTCCTGTGCATTATATATTTTAGTATATTCATTCCTACTTCCTTTTCTAAAAGCATCAAAATATAAATAACCAACTAAAAACGTATTCATAACATCAATATTTTGTTTGAAAAATTTATCTAACAAAAAAGGTACGTTCGTATTAACATAATTATAACTTGTCATATCATAAAAAACAATTTTATCATTTACTAAAGCATAATTATAAAATAAATCATTAATAACAAAACCATTTTGGCTAAGAACAGTAATATCATCCTTTATATCACAAAGAGAATCATATATAACACCATCACTAGTCATACACTCTTCAAGATATTTTTCTGTATAGCCAACCATTTTATTACCAGATACTATAATATCAATTGGTTTATTAAAACACTTTAACGGAAGAGACGCTAACTTTAAAATAGCATCCTCGCTTAATGATACAAACGGTGAAGTTTTGTCTTCCTTAAAAATTTTAATTACTAAGTCATTATATCTATATGCATTAACCTCTTTACCAGAGCCAAGAAAATAATCATCACATAAATATTTTTCAATAGTACTTTTATCTAACTTATTACCATACATATTCATCACACATTCATTCTATCATATTTTAGTAAAAAGATAAAATAATTTAAAAAAATCAGAATATAATATACTATACAAATAAATTTATTTGTAAACTTTATAAATTTTTTAAAATTTTTATTGCACTATCAAAAAAAATATGCTATTATGTAATAGCAGTGGTTGCGGACCCATAGCTCAGTTGGTTAGAGCATCCGGCTCATAACCGGGCGGTCGCAGGTTCGAGTCCTTCTGGGTCCACCATTTAAAATTTGCGAGTGTGGCGAAATTGGCAGACGCGCTAGACTTAGGATCTAGTGCCTTACGGCGTGGGGGTTCAAGTCCCTTCACTCGCACCAAATATGCTTAAAATACCTAAAAAAGTATAAAAATAGCGGGTATTTTAAATAGAATGTTATATTGCTTGTGCGAAAATGTCAAAATAACATTCTATACTATAAGGAATTGAGTAGATTAACTACTCTTTTTTCATTTCTTGGTAAATATTTTGAATAAATTACTCTACTACTTTTTTGAAGGTTCATTGATTACTCATTCAAAATAAAAAATGAATAACACTTTAATTTTAACAATAAAATTTAAGAAAGGTAAAATTAAATATGAATAAATTAAATAAAAATGAAAAAGCATATAAACTTATGATGAAAAGAAATTATAAAGAGTTAAAACATATATCAGATAAAGAAACAAAAAGCGCTATTGAATTTATAAATACAGGTTCTACTACTTATGGAGCTTTTCTTTGGCAACAAAAATTAGTAAACCAAATGAAAATATATATAACATATTTAGGATATATAGACTCATTGATAGTTAATATATCTAACTTATTAAAATTTTATAGAGTCATTGATGAAGCAACTAACAAAAATGAATTAAATCAAAAATATAATGAAATGGTAACAAAAAGAAAAGCAGTATTAAAATTAATAGAAGACAATACTTCATTAAATTTTCATCTTGCATTTACTAAAGATGTATTAAATGAAATTCCATCCTTGTCAAAATTCAAGTTAGTATACGACGATTTAAAAATTAATCATTATCAATTAAAATTACAAATTGAATTTATCAATGCTTATAATAGTGGTTTTTCACAGAACGGAAACGTTAAAGAAGAATATATGGAACAAATATTTAATCAATATCATAGTTTTTTAACAGATTATTGTAAAGAAAATGAAGCTAAAATCGCTAGAGTCAAATTATTAAAAAAATAAGAGTCAGTAATATTATTTACTGATTTTTCTTTTGTTTCCAAAATAAAATGTTGATATAAATTTATTTATTTGCTATAATAGCGTTACTTTTTTAGAGGGTGATTTTATGGCTTATTATAATAGAAATTATGAAAAATTAAAATTAAAAGATATGAAATATTTAAATTGTGGTGAGTGTGCCAAAATACTACATAATGAAAAAATAATACTGAAAGAATATTTTTCTGATACTGTACATTATTATAGATTAAATGAAAAAATGTTTGATATCTTAAAAGAAATAAATAATCCACACTTTATAGAACTATTTGATATCTATACTGATTTTAGTTTTACTGAATTACTAAAAAATAAAATAGGAATTATGCCCTTCTCTATTGATGCATATACAGCTAAATATTATCAAGATAATTCAGTAAATGTATTACTGGAATCTAAAGATTATATATTAGAAAATTTTAAAGAATTAGAAGCCTTATTCAATATATTTTCAAAAAATATGGTATGCACAGATGATATAAAAAAAGATAATACAGTAATTGGTAAAGATGGTATCGTAATAATAGATCCCGATTTATTTTATACTATGAATTCTCCTATAGATTTTATATCACTATTAAATAAAAAGAATCTTTTAAATCTTTTTAGGAGTATTATTACAAATTCTATTATAGTAAAACAAAACTATGGCAAGTTTATAGCTTTCATTGATACTGAATTAGTTAATATTGAAGTAACAAATAATACAAATATTACAGATGAAATATCAAAAAAATTAAAATATGTATCTGTAGTAATTACTGATGCTCTGCCCATATGTGCAGAGTAATTGTTGCAGATAACAGTTCCGGAAGTACGGCAGCATAATATGTCTGAAAATCCATTGCCAATACTAAAAAGTATATTCTGTAATATAGTCATGCAAAATGTAATCCAATCTTTTTGATTTATGAGCAAATAAATATACAGAGCGCACAAATAAAAAGCAGCTCTATATAGA
>ENA-OUQF01001659-OUQF01001659.1-human-gut-metagenome-genome-assembly--contig:-NODE-1659-length-12805-cov-10.917647_pt1 | contig 12805 bp, 8 predicted proteins | sample MGYA00237947_ERZ548826 | MGnify/ENA primary metagenome ERZ548826 (study PRJEB26490, sample SAMN05194701) | human gut metagenome | biome: terrestrial biome; feature: human-associated habitat; material... | reverse complement strand
CCACCGCCTGCACCTGCCCGCCGGAGTTCCCGGTCTGCGTCTGCGGCGGCAAGGCCAAGGCCAAGCTCATCACCCGCAAACCCATCGAAGCCAATACGCAGGAGTTGGAAGAGAACCGGCGCAGCCGGTCCGCACACCTCCGCGTTCTTGAAAAACTGTAACACCACCGCGGAGAATCAGTGAGGAGGAGAGTACCATGGGTCAGGCAGCATATGATATGACGGAGGTGCGCCGCAGAAGAGCGCCTCAGACGCAGCGCAAAGTTCCGCTGCGGGTAGAAAAGGGCGGCAAGCCCCGGCTGAATCCGGTGCGGGCCGCTATGCAGCACGCGCTGCAGCTGCTTTCGGCGGCGCTGCTGGTGGGCTTTGCGGTCAGCTTGCTGTGGAGCGAGTCGCAGTTGGTGGAGCTGAACAGCCAGATCCAGAACGCCAAGGCTGATCTCGTGAGCGCCCAGAGCCAGTACACCTACTACAACAGCGCGCTGAACAACCGGACGAACATCACCAGCGTGGAAGAGACGGCCACCCGCCTCGGCCTGATGAAGATCGACCAGAGCCAGATCACCTACATCCGTCTGGACGGGGGCAGCGTCCTCGTCCGCAAGGAGTCCGCTGTGCGGCAGTGGACCGACCTGCTGCACGACGGCGCGATGATGATCATGGGCAGCGTGAACCGCGCAAACTAAAATAAAACAGGAAAAGCGTGCGGCAGCGCACGCTTTTTCGGTTTCTCAGGAGTAAGACAAGCAATGCAGGAACCATCCTCCAAGCCCAAGAAGGGCCTTTACCGGCTGCGCCGCACCGACCCGCATGAACGCCTTAGCGCAAAGCTGCGGCATTTCAGCTTCGTGGCCGCCGTGCTTTTCGTGCTGGCGGCGGCGGGCATCGTCATCCACAGTCTGTACAACATCCAGATCAAAAACGGCGCCACCTTCCGCCAGTATGCGGCCCAGCAGCAATTGCTGGACAGCACCATTCAGGCCACCCGCGGTGAAATTTACGATACCTCCGGCATCACGCTGGCGTCCACCAGCGTGGTCTGGACTATCTGGGCCGACCCCAGCTACAGCACGGCCCTGTTCACCAGCACCAAGAACGACGACACCGGCGGGGTGACCAAGACCGCCGACCCGGCGGCATTGCAGGAAGTGAGCACCCAGCTCACCCTGCGGCTGCTCTCCGGCGACGGCGAGAGTCTGGACAGCGTGGACACCTCCTCCGAGGCGTACCAGACCCAGTACCAGACCGTGTACGACGCCCTTTCCAAGAGCGACGCGGCCTATCAGACGCTGGCCACCAAGGTGAACAACGCCATCAAGCTGTCCATCGAGAAGTACGTCACCGAGTACAACAAGGCCCACAAAAAGGCGGACGCCGAACAGGGCATCCGCAAAGGGCGTATCTCCGTTTCCTCCACCAAGAGCTTCCAGCGGGATTACCCCTACGGCGCATTTGCCGCGTCGGTGCTGGGCTTCTGCGATGCGGACGGCTACGGCACCTACGGCCTTGAAAAATCCTACGAGTCCACGCTGGCGGGCGTCAACGGCCGCACCATCACCCTGCGCAACGCCTACGGCAACGCCATCGCGGACGAAAACGCCACCACTTACGCCGCGAAGGACGGCTCGAACCTCGTCCTCTCGCTGGATGTGAACGTGCAGGAAGTGGTGGAGCGCTACCTGAACGAAGCCATCGCGGCCAACAATGTCGAGAACCGCGGCGCGGCCATCGTCATGAATGTCAAGACCGGTGCCATCCTCGCCATGGCCTCGAAGCCCGATTTCGACCCCAACGACCCGCTGAACTACACCGCCAACGAGGCCTACCTGAACGAGCTGGTCCACGCGGAACCGGAACTCTACGGCGTCTACCTCAAGAATGAAGACGGCAGCTACGTCACCGATGCCAACGGCAACAAAGTTCTTGACCCGGAGGGCGATTACTCCGGCTACTACCGCGACATCCAGTGGAAGAACAAGACCATCACCGAGCTGTACTACCCCGGAAGCGTCTTCAAGGTCATCACAGCGGCCATGGGTGTAGACTCCGGCAAGGCGACCTTCAACACCACCCTGAACTGCTCCGGCGCTTACGGCGTCGCCAAGGAGACCTACCACTGCGCGGGCAAAAAGGCCCATGGTGTGCAGAATCTGGCCGAGGCCCTGCGGAACAGCTGCAACATCTACTTCATCCAGTTGGGCCAGCGGATCGGCTCCAGCCTGTTCTACGATTACTTCGACGCCTTCGGCTTTACCGAGCGGACCGGCGTGGACCTGCCCAACGAGACCAGCTTTATGCAGTATTACAGCAAGAGCCGCTTGGGCGAAGTGGAGCTGGCCTCCTCGGCCTTCGGTCAGGCCATGGCGGTGACCCCGCTGCAGGTCTGCACCGCCATCTCGGCAGCCGTCAACGGCGGCTACCTCGTGACCCCGCATGTGGTGGATAAGATCACCGACCAGAACGGCAACGTCATCGAGGAAGTCGGCGCGAACGTCCGCCGTCAGGTCATCAGCGAGAGCGCCAGCGAGACCATCCGGCAGATCATGGAATATGAGGTGGCCGATGGTACGCAGGGCGGCGGCGGCCGCGCCTATGTGGCGGGCTACCGCATCGGCGGCAAGTCCGGCACGTCCGAGCAGCTGAACATGGACCGCCGCAGCGACGGCGATTACAAGAAGGTCGCTTCCTTCGCCGCCGTGCTGCCCGCCAACGACCCGGAGATCCTCGTCTACGTCATGCTGGACGACCCCAACAACGCCAAGACGGACTACTCGTCCATTCTGGCCGCGCCCGTCGTCGGCAATATCATCAGCGAGATCGCGCCCTACCTTGGCATCGCCACCGACGGCACCGACCGCAGCAGCACCATCGTCAAGGTGCCGAACCTTGTGGGCAACGAGTGGAGCAACGCGCAGGTCTCGCTGAACATCAAGGGCCTGAAGCACCAGCTGGCCGAGAGCGATTCCGGCCAGACCGGCGCGGTGGTCACCTACCAGTACCCCCGTGCGGGGGCAGAGGTGGCCTATGGCACGACCATCTACCTGTATACGGATACATACGAGGGCAAACACACGGAGGTGCCGGACGTTTCGGGCAAGAGCGCGGATTTTGCCCGGCAGATGCTGGCGGCGGCGGGCCTGAACTGTGTGGTGGAAGGGGACGGAAACGGCCTTGTCCAAGCGCAGAGCGAGGCCGCCGGTTCCAGCGTCCAGCGCGGCACCATCGTGACCATTACCTGCGGGTAACGCCCTCTCAGGCATCTCGCGTGTGAGACGATAGAGCAATATTGGAAAAAGGGGATAGGGTATTTATGGAACGTATCAAAGCAAGTGTGCTGCTGCGCGGCCTTGCGCCGGACAGCATGATGTTCGGGGAGGCGGAAATCTCCCTCGTGACCACCGACAGTCGCGAGGTGTGCCCCGGCTGCATCTTCGTGGCCTTTCCGGGGGAAAGGTTCGACGGCCACGACTTCGCGGCCAAGGCGCTGGAAGAAGGGGCCCTCTGCGTGGTGGTGAACCATCCGGTCGAGGGCGTCCCGGCGGAAAAGGCCGTCCTTTGCCCGGACAGCTACCACGCCATGATGGTGCTGGGCGCGAACTACCGCAGCCAGTTCCACCCCAAGGTGGTGGGCGTGACCGGCAGCGTGGGCAAGACCACCACCAAGCAGATGTGCTACGCCGCCATCGAGGGCTTCGGGAATACCATCAAGACCGAGGGCAACCAGAACAATGAGCTGGGTCTGCCCCGCACCATGTTCCGCATCGGCAGGGATACCGAGTACGCCGTGGTGGAGATGGGCATGAGCCACCGGGGCGAGATCGAGCGGCTGAGCCGGTGCGCCCGCCCGGATGTGGGTATCATCACCTGCATCGGCGTGTCCCACATCGGCAACTTGGGCAGTCAGGAGAACATCTGCAAGGCGAAGCTGGAGATCTGCGCCGGTCTGCCGGAGGGTGCCCCCCTCGTGCTGAACGGCGACGACCCCTTCCTACGGAAAGCGAAGCTGCCGGAGCACGTCCGGCCCGTCTGGTTCAGCCTCGGCGACGAGAGCGCGGATGTCTGCGCCCTGTCCATCCAGCAGGAGGCCGACGGCATGAGCTTCGTGCTGGAAGACCACGAAGAGGGGACTTTCCTCGTGAAGATCCCCGCCATGGGCCGCCACAACGTCGCCAACGCCTTGGCTGCCTACTGCGCCGCCACTCGGCTGGGGCTGGACGCCCGGAAGGTCGTCCGGGGCATCGGCAATTTTGAGCAGACCGGTATGCGCCAGAAGGTCGTCCACAGCAAGGGCATCGATGTCATCGAGGACTGCTACAACGCCAACCCCGACAGCATGAAGGCCGCACTGGCCATGTTCAAGGAGTACCCCTGCAAGCGCCGGTTCGCGCTGCTGGGCGATATGCTGGAACTGGGCGACTTGAGCCGGGAAGCCCACGAAGAGGTGGGCCGGGAAGCTGCGGAAAGCGGCCTCGATACCCTTATCACCTATGGCGAACAGGCCAAGCGCACCGCCGTTGTGGCGGCGGCCAAGGGCCTGACCACCCTGCACGCCAATACCTACCGCGAAGCCGCCGATGCGCTGCTCAAGCTGATGCAGCCCGGCGACGCGCTGCTGGTCAAGGCCAGCCGCGGCATGGCACTGGAAAAGGTGCTGGAACTCTTCTACAAGGAGCAGCCGTGATATGATCCGTTTCGCCTTGATCGTCGCTTCGACGCTGGGGTTCTTCCTCACGGCGGCGATGGGGAACCTGATGGTGCCGCTGCTGCGATCCCTCCAAAACCGGAACCGCCCGGCCCAGACGCAGCAAGCGCCGGGACCCGATAGACCGGAAAAGGCTGATCCAGAGCTGGAGCGCCCGGCCCAGCCGCCCACCATGGGAGGCCTCTGCCTGATGGTAGGGGTGCTGGCCGCTGTAGGCGTGGGCTGGACCGCCGCCTGTGTGGCCGAGCCGCAGCTGCTGGGTGCGGAGGGGCTGCTCTCCACCCGGCTGCTCATCGCCCTGTTCGGGGCGCTGCTCTTCGGCGGCGTGGGGCTGGCCGATGATATCGCCCGCATCCGCCGCCGCTCCCCGCTGGGGCTGCGCCGGGGCACCCGGCTGCTGCTGGAAGCGGGGGCCGGGGCTGTGGTGCTGGTCCTGCTGGGGGCCAACGGCTGCCTTGCGGGCGGCATGGCCCTGCCGGGGGCCGGGTACGTGGGGCTTGGCGTGCTGGCCCCGCTGCTGTGGGAAGCGGAGCTCGTGGCCTTGGCCGAGAGTGTCCGCATCACGGACGAGATGGACGGCCTTTGCTGCGGTACAGCCTTTGCGGCCATGCTGGGGCTGATGCTCTGCATGACCGTCCTCGGCTGGTTTCCGCTGGCCGTTCTCCCGGCGGCGCTGGCCGGCGCGCTGATGGCCTTCCTGCTCTGGAATTTCCCGCCTGCAAAGCTGCGGCTTGGCAGCGTGGGCAGCTTGTTCTTGGCCGGTGCGCTGGGCTGCATCCCGCTGTGCATCGGCTGGCCTGACCTCGCTCTGCCGCTGGGGCTGCCCTACTGGCTGGAGGGCGGGATGGTGTTCTTACAGATCGTGGTCTACAAGCTCTCCCACGGGCGGAAGCAGCTCTTCCGCACCGCGCCGCTCCATCGCTGGATGGAAGTGCGGGGCAGCGGCAGCGTACAAATTTTCTATGCGTTCTGCGCAGCGGCCCTGCTGGGCGCGGCGCTGGCCCTGCAATGGGCAAAAATCAGTTGAGGAGGTGCTGCACATGGCAACCGTCCGCCGAAAAAGATCCGAGCCGTTTTCCCTTTTGCAGCGGGACCCCGGCCCGTGGTCACCGCTTCTGCTGTACTGGCTGGCGACCTTGGGCATCATCGTGGTGTTCGGCCTCGTGATGCTCTACAGTGCAAGCTATACCACCGGCTATCTCCGCTTTGGGGACAGCCTCCATTACATCAAATCGCAGGTGCTCTGCCTCGGCCTTGGGCTGCTGGTGATGATCGCCTTTTCCTATGTGGATCACCGCTTTCTGCGCAAAATGGTCTGGCCGGGGTACATCGTTTGCCTTGTGCTGCTGGTGCTGGTGCTGTTCAGCACGCCGCTGAACGGCTGCCGCCGCTGGCTGCGCATCGCGGGGCAGACGGTGCAGGTCTCCGAGATCGCAAAGTTTGAGATGATCCTGCTCACGGCCCACCTTGCGGCCAAGGCCCCGAAGCTGGAAAAGCTGGACCCCAGCCGCAGCGGCCGGGTGCCGGTGAGGGCGTGGCTCCAGCAGCGGCTGGTGCGGGAGCTGATCCTGCCCCTGCTGCCGCTGGTGCTGGTGGTGCTGCTGCTCATCATGGAACCCCACATGTCCGGCATCGTGCTGACCACCGCCATGGTGGGCACCATCCTGCTGCTGGGCGGCAACGGCGGCATCATCACATGGGTGGGCGGAGCCGCCGGTGTGCTGCTGCTGGAAACGGTGCTGCAGCACATCGACTCCATCCCCTACCTGCAAAGCCGCCTCGACGGCTGGACGCAGGACCTGACCAAGATGACCGACCAGACGCTGCAGAGCCTTTACGCCATCGGCTCCGGCGGCGTGACCGGCCTCGGCCTTGGCAACAGCATCGAAAAGCAGCTCTGGCTGCCCGAAAGCACCAACGACTTCATCTTCAGCGTCGTCTGCGAGGAGCTGGGCTTCGTCGGGGCGGTGCTGGTCATCCTGCTGTTCGTGCTCTTCCTCGTGCAGGGGTTCTGGCTGGCTTTCCACGCGGAGAACCGGTTCTGCACGCTGGTGGGCATCGGCATCATGGCCCAGATCGCGTGGCAGGTGTTCTGCAACATCGCGGTCGTGACCAACACCCTGCCCAACACCGGCATCTCGCTGCCCTTCTTCTCCTCCGGCGGCACCAGCCTGATCTTGCTGCTGGCCGAGATGGGCGTCATGGTCAACATTGGCCGCAACGGCGAGCGGGTCCGGCAGGAACGCCGCCGCGCCCACGAGGAGCAGGAGGCCCGCCGGAAGGAAAAGACCATCGATCTTGCATCCGCGCGGAAAGCGCGGGCCGAATCATAAGGAGGAACCAAGATGCGTGTTCTGATCGCAGCCGGCGGCACGGCCGGCCATATCAACCCCGCGCTGGCCATTGCCGGTGCACTGAAAAAAGCAGACCCCAGCGCCGAGATCCACTTCGCGGGCCGGAAAGAGGGAATGGAATACCGGCTGGTGACCCAAGCGGGCTACCCCTTCCACCACATCGAGATCACCGGCTTCCAGCGGAAGCTCTCGCTCCACAACATCAAGCGGAACCTCATCACCCTGTGGAATCTGGCCCTGTCCGGCCCGGTGGCCAAGAAGATGATGCGGGACATCCAGCCCGACCTCGTCATTGGCTGCGGCGGTTACGTCTCCGGCCCGGTGGTGCGCTGCGCCGCCAAGATGGGCATCAAGACCGCTCTGCACGAGCAGAACGCCTTCCCCGGCGTGACCAATAAGCTGCTGGCCCCGGACGTGGACATCGTCTTTGCCGCTGTGCCCGCCGCCGTGGAGAAGCTGGGTGCCCCCGAAAAGACCATCGTGGTGGGCAACCCGGTGCGGCCGGAGGTCTTCACGCAGGCCAAGAACCGGGACGCCATCCGCGCTGAGCTGGGGGCAGGAGACCGGACGGTCATCCTCTCCTTCGGCGGCAGTCTGGGCGCCCGCCGCGTCAACGAGGTGGTGGCCGACCTCTGCGCATGGGAACAGAAAAACCAAAAGCCCGTGCTGCACCTCCACGCCACCGGCCAGTACGGCGTGGAGCTGTTCCAGAACCTTGAAAAGGAAAAGGGCTTCGCCCCCGGCGACAGCCTCGTGGTGAAGGAATACATCAACAACATGCCGGAGCTGCTGGCGGCGGCGGACCTCGTCATCAGCCGCGCCGGTGCCCTGACGCTGGCCGAGCTGGAGGCCGTGGGCCGCGCGGCGGTCCTCATCCCCAGCCCCAACGTGGCCGAAAACCATCAGTATTATAACGCGTTGGAATTACAAAAAGCCGGGGCTGCGGTGGTCATTGAGGAAAAGGACCTGACCGGCGAGAAGCTGGTCTCCACCGTGTCCGAGCTGCTGGCCGAGCCCGGCAAGCTGGCCGCCATGGGCCAGAACGCTCGGAAGCTCTCGGTGGACGACAGCCTCGACCGCATTGCCGATGCGCTGCTGAAGCTCGTCAAGACCCCGTAAGAGAAGCGAAAATCCAAAGGAAAGGAGGTGCGGCCCAATGACAGAAAACCGAGACCACCGCCGCAAAAAGCGCCCGGCCTACGATCAGGCCAAGGACGCCCAGCGCCGCCGGAGTGCAAACGGGGTGCGCAGCCAGAACAGCAGCCATCCCATCACCAACCCGAACTTCGACCCTGACGCCCCCCGGCCCAGCCGGTACACTGAGCGCAGCGTAGATTATGGCAGCAGCTACCCGGACAACAGCATCCAGTTCCCCACCGGAGGCCGCCCCGCCCAGAATCAGAATCGAAACCAAAACCGCGATCCGAACCGCCGCCCGCAGAACGGCCGAAATCAGAATGGGCGGGCCGGGCAGCGCCCCCGCAGCAGCCGGAATGCCGCCCGCACCGGCCAGAGCCGCCCCCAGAGCCGGAACCCCCAGCCGGGGCGGAATCCCCAGCGGCTCCGCCCCACCGAGGCGAACCTGCGGGACCCCGCCCGCCGGGAGGGCAAAAAGAAGCGGAAGCTCACCCGGAAGGTGCTGCGCCGCCGCCGCATCATCCGGCGGCTGACCGCGCTGGCCATGCTGCTCTGCGTCATTGCGGCGGGCATCTACCTCACCGTGACCATGCTGTTCAAGATCAGCGCCATTCAGGTGCGGACGGCGGACGGTGTGGTGAGCAAGGCGGGGGGCTATTCCAGTGAGCAGATCGTTCAGGCGCTGGGCGTCAACCTCGAAGAGAACATCTTCAGCTTTGACCCCGCGTCCAAGGCCGCCGCGCTGGAACAGGTCTTCCCCATGCTGGAGAATATCCGGGTGGAGCGGGACTACCCCGGCACCGTGGTCATTCAGGTGACCGAGGCCCAGCCTGCTTACACCATGCAGACGTCGGGCGGGTGGCTGACCCTCTCGGCCAGCCTGAAGATCCTCTCCTCCGATGGGGTGCAGCCCGCCGGTCTGCCCACCCTCTACGGCGGCGAACCGGTGAGCCAGACCCCCGGCACCCAGCTCAGCTTTGCGCAGCCCGCCCCCGCCAGCAGCGCCGTGTCGGACAGCGCCGCGTCGGACAGCGCTTCCGGCACCGCCGAAGAGGCGGGCGACAAGCGGCTGGACTCCCTCAACACCCTGCTGGCGGCGCTGGATGCCCTAGGGATGCGCGGCGACGTGACCCGCATTGAGTTCGCCGACCCGGAGGAGATGTCGTTTTTGTATCAGGATCGGATCAGCGTCCTGCTGGGCACGTTGAACGAGCTGGACTATAAGCTCAAACTGGCCCAGCATGTGCTGCTGAATGCGGACGGCAGCGGCTGCGCGGCCACCGACACCGGCACGCTGGACTTCACCCACATCAGCATGTCCTCCACCCGCAAATTCACCTTTGCACAGGGCGAGCCGAAGCTGCCGTCGGGCTATGTGATCCCGGAACCGGCAGCAGAGGACACCGCAGCGGACGATGCCGCCCCGGCAGAGGAAGCCGCTGCATCGGAGGGCGACGCTGCGGCGGAGCCCCCCGCCGACGGAGCTGCTGAACAGGCCGTCCCCGAAGCCGAAACTTCCGCAGAAGCAGACCCCGCCCCCGCCGCACAGGAACCGGCGGGCACCGGGGCCGCAAACTGACAAAAAAGCGAGGTTCATCTATGAAACTGGAACAATTGATGGAAGGGATCCCCTTTACCCTTGTGCAGGGCAGTATGGAGACCGAAGTGACCGATATCATCTATGACAGCCGCAAGGCCGCACCGGGCCTTGCCTTCGTCTGCATCGTGGGCACCCAGCGGGACAGCCACGAGTTCGCCGCCGACTGCGCCGCCAAGGGCGTCAGCGTGCTGGTCATCCAGCATGACATCGACCTGTCCGCCGTGCCGGAGGCCACCGTCGTCAAGGTGGAAAGCAGCCGCTATGCCATGGCCCTGATGAGCTGCAACCTCTTCGGCAACCCGGCCAAGCAGATGACCATGATCGGCGTCACCGGCACCAAGGGCAAGACCACCACCACCCACATGATCAAGAGCGTGCTGGAAGCCGCGGGCAAAAAGGTGGGCATGATCGGCACCAACGGCATCTATTTCATGGGCCGCCATCAGGAGACCGCCAACACCACCCCCGAAAGCTACGAGCTGCAGAAGACCTTCCGCCAGTTCCTCGATGCGGGCTGCGATGTGGCCCTGATGGAGGTGTCCAGCCAAGGCCTGATGATGGACCGTGTGACCGGCATCCACTACGACATCGGCGTCTTCACCAACCTCTCGCCCGACCACATCGGCCCCGGCGAGCACAAGACCTTTGAGGAGTACCGCAGTTGGAAGGGCCAGCTGTTCAAGCGGTGCGATGTGGGCGTCGTGAACATCGACGACGAGAACACCGAAGCCCTGCTGGAGGGCCACACCTGCAAGCTGGTGACCTATGGCCGCAGCGAAGCTGCCGACTACCGCGCCGAGGGCTGTGAGCTGCTCCGCACCCACGATTTTCTGGGTGTGGCCTTCCATGTCTCCGGCAGGGACAATATGGATGTGAAGGTGAACATGCCCGGCGAGTTCAGCGTCTACAATGCGCTGGCCGCCCTGACCGTGGGCAAGGTGCTGGGTCTGCCCGACGCCGCCATCCACGAGGGCCTCGGCAAGTGCGTGGTCAAGGGCCGGGTGGAGCTGGTGCCCATCAGCAAGAAGTTTACCATCCTGCTGGACTACGCCCACAACGAAGTCTCCACCGAGAGTCTGCTCACCACCCTGCGGGCCTACAAGCCGCACCGGCTGGTAGTGGTGTTCGGCTGCGGCGGCAACCGCTCCAAGCTGCGCCGCTACGGCATGGGCGAGATCTGCGCCAAGATGGCGGATCTCTCCATCCTCACCGAGGACAACAACCGCTTTGAGAAGATCGAGGACATCCTCGCCGACATCCGGGTGGGCATGAACAAGGGCAACCCGGACGCCAAGTTCGTGGAGATCCCCGACCGTCTGGACGCGCTCCACTACGCCGTGGACCACGCGCAGGAGGGCGACCTGATCGCCGTCATCGGCAAGGGTCACGAGACCTACCGCGACCGGATGGGCGTCAAGACCCCCTTCCTTGAGCGGGAGCTGCTGGAGGAATACGCCCAGCAGATCGGGTTGGAATAAGCGTTACAATAACAGCACAACGCCCCGCAGGGTTTTCCACTCTGCGGGGCGTTGTTGTTGAAAGTTTTAATTCTCGGCCAGATTGCCGGTGTAGAGCTGGTAATACTTGCCCTTTTTGGCGATCAGTTCGTCGTGGCTGCCGCGCTCGATGATGCGGCCCTGCTCCAGAACCGCGATGCAGTCGGCATTGCGGACGGTGGACAGGCGGTGGGCGATGACGAAGGAGGTGCGGCCATACATCAGGCCGTCCATACCGCGCTGGACCAGCGCTTCGGTGCGGGTATCGATGGAGGAGGTGGCCTCGTCGAGGATCAGCACCGGCGGGTCAGCGACCGCCGCGCGGGCGATGGCAAGCAGCTGGCGCTGGCCCTGCGACAGGTTGGCACCGTCGTTGGTCAGCATGGTATGATAGCCGTCGGGCAGACGCTTGATGAAGCCATCGGCGTTGGCCAGACGGGCGGCGGCGATGCACTCCTCATCGGTGGCTTCGAGGCGGCCGTAGCGGATGTTCTCCATGACCGTGCCGGTGAACAGGTGCGTCTCCTGCAGCACGATGCCGAGGGAGCGGCGGAGGTCGTCCTTCTTGATCTTGGAGATGTTGATGCCGTCGTAGCGGATCTTGCCGTCCGAGATGTCGTAGAAGCGGTTGATGAGGTTGGTGATGGTGGTCTTGCCCGCGCCGGTGGAGCCGACGAAGGCGATCTTCTGGCCGGGGCGGCCATAGAGGTTGATGTCGTGGAGGACAGTCTTTTCCGGCACATAGCCGAAATCGACGCCGGTGAAGGTGATGTCGCCTTCCAGCTTGTGATAGGTGGTGGTGCCGTCGTGGTGGGGGTGCTTCCACGCCCAGATGCCGGTGCGGTCGGAAGTCTCCACGAGGTTGTCGTCCTTGTCATATTTGGCGTTGACGAGGGTGACGTAGCCTTCATCGGTCTCGCTGGGTTCGTCCATCAGCTTGAAGATGCGCTCCGCACCGGCCAGTGCCATGATGATGCTGTTGGCCTGCATGGACACCTGACTGATGGGCATGTTGAAGCTCTTGTTCAGGGCGAGGAAGGCCATGACGGTGCCCAGCGTGGTGCCGCCGATGCCGCCGACGGCCATGGCTGCACCTGCCAGTGCGCAGACCGCGTAGCTGATATTGCCCAGCTGGGCGGTGACGGGCATGATGATGTTGGCGTAAGCGTTGGCCTGTTTTGCGCTGTCCTTGAGTTTATCGTTCAGCTCGCGGAAACCGGCCAGCGTTTTCTGCTCGTGGGTGAAGACTTTGACGACCTTCTGGCCCTCCATCATTTCTTCGATGTAGCCGTTCACCTTGCCGAGGTCCCGCTGCTGGGCGATGAAGTACTTGCCGCTCATGGAGGTGATCTTCTTGGAGCAGAACAGCATCAGGGCCACCATGCACATGGTCACGACGGTGAGCTGCCAGCTCAGCATCACCATGCTGGCGAAGACGGAGACGATGGTGATGGCGCTGGAGACCAGCTGCGGGATGCTCTGGCTGAGCATCTGGCGCAGGGTATCCACGTCGTTGG
>ENA-OUQF01001654-OUQF01001654.1-human-gut-metagenome-genome-assembly--contig:-NODE-1654-length-12834-cov-5.972142_pt1 | contig 12834 bp, 9 predicted proteins | sample MGYA00237947_ERZ548826 | MGnify/ENA primary metagenome ERZ548826 (study PRJEB26490, sample SAMN05194701) | human gut metagenome | biome: terrestrial biome; feature: human-associated habitat; material... | reverse complement strand
GCAGGAAGAAGCGCAGCGCGTCCACGCCGAAGCGCTCGGCAAGCACATAGGGATCGACGACATTGCCCTTGGATTTGCTCATCTTGCCGCCGTCCATGACGAGCCAGCCGTGGCCGTAGACGTGCTTGGGCAGCGGCATACCCATGCTCATGAGCATCGCGGGCCAGATGATGGAGTGGAAGCGGACGATCTCCTTGCCAACGAAGTGGACGTCGGCGGGCCAGAACTTATCATAATCGTCGTACTTTTCGTTCATGAAGCCGAGAGCGGTGCAGTAGTTGAACAGCGCATCGACCCAGACATAGACGACGTGGCCGGGATCGAAGTCCACCGGCACGCCCCAGGTGAAGCTCGTGCGGGAAACGCACAGATCCTCAAGGCCGGGCTTGATGAAGTTGTTCACCATCTCGTTCACGCGGCTGGCGGGCTGGAGGAAATCCGTGTCCTCAAGCAGGTGCTGCACGCGGTCGGCGTACTTGCTCAGCTTGAAGAAGTAGGCCTCCTCTTCAGCGTCCTCCACCTCACGCCCGCAGTCGGGGCACTTGCCGTCCACGAGCTGGCTCTCGGTCCAGAAGCTCTCGCAGGGCTTGCAGTATTTGCCAACATACTTGCCCTTGTAGATGTCGCCGTTGTCGTGCATCTTCCTGAAGATCTTCTGGATGGCCTCGACGTGGTAATCGTCGGTGGTGCGGATGAAGCGGTCGTTGGAGATGTTCATCAGCTTCCACAGATCGAGGATGCCCTTCTCGCCGCAGACGATGTTGTCCACGAACTGCTGCGGGGTCACGCCCGCGGCCTTGGCCTTGTCCTCGATCTTCTGACCGTGCTCGTCCGTTCCGGTCAGGAACATCACGTCATAGCCGGTCAGGCGCTTGTAGCGCGCCATCGCGTCGGTCGCCACCGTGCAGTAGGTGTGGCCGATGTGCAGCTTGTCCGACGGGTAGTAAATGGGCGTGGTGATATAGAATCGTTTCTGTTCCATGGGTATCTTCCTCTTTTCCTGCCCGCGCCGAATGAAAGCGGGGCATAAATTCTCTTTAGTTTAGCACATTTGAGGACATTTTTGCAAGAGGTACGGCGTTATTTGCGCGGGCTCCGCGCAAATAACGCCGTTTTTTGAGGTATTCTTACGCGATGGCGCGCTTTTCCAGCGCGCGCAGCAGCGGTGCGCCGAGCAGGAAGCACACGGCGGCCTCGCCGATGCCGACCGTCAGCGCGTTGTAGGCGAACAGCCCTGCGAACGCGGCGGAGAAGCCTGTGCTTTCCCACGCGAGCATCGCGCCGACAAGGACCATGTTGCATACCACCGGCGGCACGGCAGCGGTCCATGCGCTGCGGCAGCGGCCCGACCACACGGCGGCGAGCAGCGTGGCGAGCGTGCCGACGACCAGATCGAGCAGGCCGTAGGGACTGAGCAGGTTGGTGATCAGGCAGCCCACGGCAAGACCGGGAATCGCCGCCTTGCGGTCGCGGCAGGGCAGCACGCACAGAGCCTCGCTCAGGCGGAACTGGATCGCGGGAAAGGCGAGACCGAAGAAATTGGAGATCCACGCGAGCGCCGCGTAGGCGGCGGCAATGACGGCGGCGCGGGCGAGATCGCGGGTAGAGTATTGCAGCTCCATAGAGGGGTATCCTTTCTTGGGAATGTAAACAGATGCGGGGGAAAGACGGTCAAGCGGCCCCGCAGGACCGCCTGACGCTGCCTTAAAATTCGGGGGAGGTCCTGCCGGAGGTCAGGTACTCGTAGTATTGCGCTTCGGTCGCCGCCATGTAGGTCATGATCCACAGCGTGCCGACGCCAAGGCACAGCGAGCCGACAATGCCCCAGCCGATAAAGCTCAGATCGAGCACGAACTTCTCCCACTTGTGACCGGTCATCAGGCGCTGGCTCTCGTCCAGACATTCCCTCCAGCCGTATTCGGGGTGGTCGGCCTTGACGTAGTAGACCATGGAGTAGGCGTAGGCCTTGACGATGCCGGGGATGAAAAGCAGCAGGCTCCACAGGAAGATAAAGAGCCCGGAGAGCAGACTGATGAGCAGCGTACCGCCGAAATCGTCCCGAAAGCCGCGGAACAGACCGTTGAGGTCAATGCCTCGGCCCTCGCGCGCCTGCGCGAGGAAGGCATATTTCTGCGCGTAGAGCATCGGGCCGGTGACGACAAGCGCGCCGACGCCGGGGAGAATGCTGCCGGCGGCGCCGACGATGGCGGAGACCACCAGACAGAACACCACGCCCATGAGCCATTGATCCTTGAAGATGCCGCCGCCGAGCCGGGCGCGGGCGGCTGCCTTCCATTCGCTTCTTGTCATGCGGATATTCTCCTTATCACACAATATTTCGCTTACAGCAGGTCGGGCAGATGGCGCACGACCTCGGCGCAGCGCGGGCACAGCCCCTCGGCGTTGGGCGTGAGGGAGTGCTTCCAGCAGCGCGGGCACTTCGTGCCGGCGGCGTTTTCGACCTTGACGGCAAGCTCACCGCCGACGGTCAGCTCGACCTTGGAGACAATGAACAGGTCGGCGAGCGCCGCGGGGTTCTCGTCCGCGAGGAACACATCGCCCTCGGGCACGGTCAGATGCACGTCGGCCTCCAGGCTCTTGCCGATGACCTTCGCCGCGCGGGCCTCCTCGAGCGCGCCGTTGACGGCGGTGCGGACCTCGATGATGTGCTCCCAGCGCGCCATGGTCTCGGCGTCGAGCGCGTAGGCGGTGAAGGGCTTGTTCATGTCGTTGAGCACCACGTTGCGCGCGTCGTCCTCGGCGGTGTGCGGCATGGCGAGCCAGATCTCATCGCAGGTGAAGGCGAGGATGGGCGCGAAGAGCTTGGCAAGGGTCGAGAGCGTGAGGTAGAGCGCGGTCTGGGCGCTGCGGCGCTCGGCGGAGTCCACCGCCTCGCAGTACAGGCGGTCCTTCACAATATCGAGGTAGAAGCTCGAGAGCGTGGTGACGCAGAAATCGTTGACCGCGTGGGTGATGATGTGGAACTCGTAGTCGTTGTAGGACTGCTCGACCTTTTCGATCAGCTCGTTGAGCTTGGTGATGAGCCAGCGGTCGAGCACCGGCATATCCTCGGCCTTGGTGAGGTGCGCGGGGTCAAAGTCCACCAGGTTATCGAGCATGAACTTGCAGGTGTTGCGGAACTTGAGATAGTTCTGGCTGAGCTGCTGGAAGATGGCCTTGGAGCAGCGCACATCCGCGTGATAGTCGGCGCTCGCCGCCCACAGACGCAGGATGTCCGCGCCGTTCTCGTTGAAAATGTCGGCGGGATCGACGCCGTTGCCGAGGCTCTTGTGCATCGCGCGGCCCTCGCCGTCCACGGTCCAGCCGTGGGTGACGCACTCCTTGAAGGGAGCGCCCTCGCCGAACGCGCCCACAGCGGTCAGCAGGGAGGACTGGAACCAGCCGCGGTACTGGTCGAGGCCCTCGAGGTACATCGTGGCGGGCCAGAAGCCCTGATCCTTCTTCATCGCGGCGAAGTGCGTGGAGCCGGAGTCGAACCAGCCGTCGAGCGTGTCCTCCTCCTTGGTGAAGCCGGTGCTCTTGCCGCAGTGCGGGCAGGCGAAGCCTTTGGGCAGAATGTCGGCGGCGTCCATCTCGAACCAGGCGTTGGAGCCTTTCTCGGCAAAGAGGGCGGAAACGGCCTCGATGGTCTCGTCGGTGCAGACAGGCTTGCCGCAGTCAGCGCAGTAGAACACGGGAATGGGCAGACCCCAGCGGCGCTGACGGCTGATGCACCAGTCGGCGCGCTCACGGATCATGCTCTTCATGCGGTCGATGCCCCAGCCCGGGACCCAGCGCACGTCGTCGCACGCGGCGCAGGCCTCGTCCTTAAAGGAATCGACGGAGCAGAACCACTGCGGGGTGGCACGGAAGATGATGGGCTTCTTGCAGCGCCAGCAATGCGGATAGCTGTGCACGATCTCCTCGGAAGCGAAGAGGGAGCCGGCCTCCTTCATATCGTTGAGGATGACGGGGTTGGACTCCTCCACGAGCATTCCCTCATACTTGCCGGCATAGTCGGTGTGGCGGCCCTGATCGTTGACGGGCACGACCATATCCATGCCATAGCGGCGGCAGGTCTGATAGTCGTCCGCGCCGAAGCCGGGGGCGGTGTGGACGCAGCCCGTACCGGAATCCATCGTGACATAATCGGCGAGGACCAGACGGCTGGTCTTGGGCAGGAACGGATGCTGCGCGAGCATATTCTCATAGAAGTTGCCGGGGTGGGTCTCGACGACGGTGTAGTGCTCGACCTTGCCGACGGCCATGACCTTCTCGACGAGTGCCTCGGCGACGATATACATCTCGCCGTTGTCGTCGTTGCGGACGATGGCGTAGCTCTCGTCGGGATGCAGCGCGATGGCGAGGTTGCCGGGCAGCGTCCAGATCGTGGTCGTCCAAATGACGAAGCTGAGCTTGCTCTTATCGAGATGGCTGAGCTTGCCGAGGTCGTCGTGCATCGGGAACTTGACGTACACGGTCGTGCAGGGGTCGTCCTGATATTCGATCTCCGCCTCGGCCAGCGCCGTCTCGTCGTGATAGCACCAGTATACGGGCTTGAGGCCCTTGTAGATGTAGCCCTTCTTGTACATTGCGCCGAAGACCTTGACCTCCTCGGCCTCAAAGCCGGGATCCATGGTCTTGTAGGGGTGCTCCCAGTCGCCGAGCACGCCGATGCGCTTGAAGCCCTCCATCTGGATGCCGATGTACTTGTCGGCATACTGGTGGCAGGCGGTGCGGAAGTCGGCGACGCTCATGGCCTTGCGGTTGAGCTTCTGCTCCTTGATGATGGCGCTCTCGATGGGCATACCGTGGTTGTCCCAGCCGGGGATATAGGGCGTGTAGTAGCCGCGCATCGCGTAGGAGCGGGTGATGAAGTCCTTGAGGGACTTGTTGAGCGCGTGGCCCATGTGCAGTCCGCCGTTGGAGAACGGAGGGCCGTCGTGCAGAGCGAAGCGGGGCTTGCCCTCGTTCTTCTTGAGCATCACGTTGTAGAGGTCCATTTCCTCCCAATGCTTGAGCATCTCAGGCTCGCGCTTGGGAAGCCCCGCGCGCATCGGGAAGCCGGACTTCGGCATATTCAGCGTCGCTTTGTAATCCATGTCGTGTCTCCTTTATGTGAATTTTTCTGTTTGCTGCAAAATAAAAATGCTCTGTCTCCCGACAAAAGAGACAAAGCATAACCATACTCTGCGGTACCACTCTTCTTGCCGCCGTTCCGGCAGCCGCTCAAATGCCGCGATGTAACGGTCGCACCCGGGCTGTCCTACTGCGGCTTCAGACGCCTGCTCCGAGGTGATATTCGCTCTCCGCGCCCCGCTGCCTCGCACCGACCGGCAGCTCTCTTTGCGGGCGGACGGGGAGCTACTTGTCCTCATCTGCGCAATTCCACATATCACGGTCATTCTACCCGCATTCTTTCGCTTTGTCAAGGCTGAAAATGCTTGCGGAAGCGGCAAAAATAGGCTATACTATCGGCGAAAAATACGCGAAAGCGACAAATTCCGGAGGCTGCGCCATGATCCACGATATCGAGCCGAAGCATTTATACAACGAATGGAAGCCGAACGCCGTGCCGAAAAGGTCGAGCGCCGTCGTGCAGTTCTGCGGGAGAAACCTCCTCTGCCGCATCGACGACAACGGACTCAAGCTCCCGAGCCGCGCCATGTTTCCAGACGGCGACGAGAGGTTCACCTACCTTTTTGAGCTGGACGGCAGGGAATACTACCTCCTGCGCGACGAAACGCCGCGCGAGCCGGACGGCTGGACCTACCGCGACATCGGCATTTTCCGCACCGAGCAGCCGAAGGAGATCGCCTTCGCCGCGGTCAGCGCGTGGCACCTGTGCTGCTGGTACCGCGACACGAGGTTCTGCGGCCGCTGCGGCACGCCGCTCGAGCACGACGTCAACGAGCGCATGATGCACTGCCCCAGGTGCGGCAATATGATCTTCCCGCGCATCAACCCCTCGGTCATCGTGGCGGTGACGCACGGCGACTACCTGCTGCTCACGCAGTACGCGAACCGCCCCGGCGCGACGCGCACGGCGCTCATCGCGGGCTTTACCGAGTTCGGCGAGACCGCCGAGCAGACCGTTCACCGCGAGGTGATGGAGGAGGTCGGCCTCAAGGTCAAAAACCTGCGCTACTATAAGTCTCAGCCGTGGGGCATCTCCGGCGGCGGGCTGCTGCTCGGCTACTGGTGCGAGCTGGACGGCGACGAGACCATCCATCTCGACAACTTCGAGCTGGCGGACGGCGCGTGGGTCAGCCGCGAGGAGCTGCGCCGCGACTACCGTGACAACGGCGTCGCCCTCACGAGCGAGATGATCGCCCGCTTTGCCGCAGGGCGAGAGTACGAGCCGGTGTCGGAATAAGATGAAAAAGCGCGGAGCAGAAGGCTCCGCGCTTTCCTTATGCAAGGGCTGTAGCGATCCATTTCCCGAGCAGCTGCAAAAGGAGAAAGTGCGCAGGATAGAAAAAGTAAAAGAAATATTTTCCGCCGCGCCGCCCGCGCTCGCCGCTGTAGAGCAGCAGGAGCGGTGCGCACAGCAGCACCCACGGCGAGGCGATGAGCAGCGGGAGCAGTCCCGCGAGCCGCCATACGCCCGCCGAGCGCAGCAGATAGAAAAGCGCGGCGGAGAGCGTGCCGAGAAAGACGTATTCGCTGCGGACGGCAAACGCCGCCGCGCCGAAGACGAGACAGGTCAGGACGTACAGCGCTATCCGCTTCCCGCGCTCTGCCGCGTCGGACTCAATGCGTGCGAGCACGAATAGCTCTAGGCAGGAGAGCGAGAGCGTAAAGAGTACGTTTTGAAGCGCGGGACCGGTCCACTGCTCATAGTGCGCGAGGTTGAAGACCGGCTCGCTGATAAGGGCAAAGGCCAGCAGCGTGAGGAAATACCGCTTCCGGTCCCGTGTGTGCGTGAAGCCCTCGGCGAGCAGGAAGACATAGAGCGGAAAAGCGAGGTGGCCCAGCACATCAAACACGCGGTAGACGCCCTGCACGGCGCCGAGCCATGCGGGCGCGTTCTGCGGGATGAGCGTGCTTCCGTCCTCGCCGCGGAACGGCGCGAAAAAGCCGCGCCGGATCACGAGCATATTCGCATGGTCGCAGAGCATGGAGACCATGGCGATGTATTTGAGCGCGAAGCCGCTCAGCTTTTTGGGGATCTGTTTCATGAAGGGTTCTCCTGTGTGCGCACCGCGCCGAGGGCGGAGCGGAAGTCCTCCCACGCCTCGGGGTGGTCGACGTAGTATTTCGGACAAATTTTGCCGGTCACGTCGTAGTGGCGGATGACGTCGGCGGGAGCGAGATCGAATTCCTCGCACAGCCACGCCGTCAGCCGCAGGAGGCTCGCCATCGTCTCGGCGGAGAACTCTCCCGCCTCATCCGCGTGGCAGACCTCGATGGAAACGGTGTGATCGTTCGCCTGCGAGGAGCAGTAGGCGACCTCCGAGAGAGGGACGCATTGAAGCACCTCGCCCTCCAGCCCCACGACGAAGTGCGCGCTGGCGTAAGTCTCATGCGTGACGGCGAGATTGGCGAAGAAGCTGCGGTTTGCCGCCGCCGAGGTGCCGGGGTTTCCGACGTAGTGGACGACCACGCCGTCGATCGTCTCGAGCGGCGTGCCGGGGCGGGAGTATGGGTTGAGCGGCAGGATGTTCTGCTCCACCCATTCCGGCGCGGACACGTCCGCGCCGGGAACGGCGCGGTGGCGGAACCAGTAGACCAGCTCCGCGCCGATGCAGAGGACGAGTACGGCGATGACCGCCCGCTCCAGCCAGACGCGGCTGCGCTTTTTTCGTGCAGCCATGCGTCAGAAGCCGCGCGCGGTCGTGGGCGTTTCGATGCCCATGCCCGCAAGCGCCTCAAGCGTGCAGGTCATCTCCGGCGTGACGATCGCACAGACGCTGCCGCTCGAGCTCGAGGTCGTGTCGATCGGCTGCCTGGTCGGCTTCTCGTCCACCCGGATGCTGTACCACAGCTCCAGCTCGACATAGAAGCTGCCGCTGTAGAGCGTACTCTCAAAGAGCGAGGCGTTGGAGGCGTGACCCGCCTCGTAGTCGCGGCGCAGCGCGGAGACGAGCGTGTTGGCCTGCGCGGAGGTCAGCTCGCCGTTGTCCTCGCCGTAGGCGCCGTCGCTGACGACGTCGTAGTAGCCGCCGGTGAGATAGGCGTTGCTCTTGTCGTCCGCCAGCTTGCCGAGCACGCGGTCGAGCGCGGCCTCGGGGCAGTTGAGCAGCGCCGTCATCGTCTGCGCGACGGAGCCGGGCTCGTTCAGCTCCCGGGAGAAGGCGCGGCAGTCGACGTAGCTGCGGCGCACGACGCGCCCGTCCGTGAGCGTGTAGGTGACGGTGAAATAGAGATAGCTGTCGACCGGAGCGTCCGCGGGTGTTTCATAGGTGGTCCGCGCGTAGCCGAGCTGGCGCGCCTTGTCGGCGATCATCGCGCGGTGCGCGGCGAGGGTGCGCTCAATGCTCTCCGGCTCGTCGAGCTTGCAGGAGAGGTAGTCGCCGTTCGAGGAGAGATAAACGGAGACGAACTCCACCTCCTCCGCGTCGGGCGTATAGCCCTCGTAGCCGGTGAGGTCGAGCGACATGGCGACGCCGAAGCACACCAGCACGGCGGAGAACACCAGCGCGCCGACGCAGCCTGTGCGCCAGACGCGGAAGCTCTTGTGCAGCAGCATTTCCGCGGCGAAGTAGCCGAGCAGGCCGGTGAAGAGCATACAGGCGATGGTGCCGGGGAGCGAGTATTGGCCGTTATGGAGGTTGAGACCGAAGACGAGGAAGTAGATAAGCTGCCCGAGCGAGAACGCGGAGCAGACCGCCACGCCGTATTTGAAGATGGGGCGCGCCCATGCCACGGTGACGATGGAGCCGGTCGCCTCGCTCGCGCGGCGGCGGTAGACGAGCAGGCCGAGCACGGCGAGCACGATGCCGACGGCAGCATAGATGCCGAGCACGCCAAGGCCGCTGAGCATATACTCGCCGCCCCGAATGACCTGATACGTCCCGTCGCTGAGGATGCGGTCCACGCGGGCGACATTGCTCACGTCCAGCACGCAGACAAGCTCCCAGACAGGCGAGAGGAAGGCGAAGGTCTCCGGAGCGGAATAACCGCTGTAGCCGTAGAGGAAGTTGCCGGCAAAGGTGCGCACGAGCCACTCCATACCCGCAGCGAGAACATTCAGGATCCCGTAGAAGACGGGCGCCGCTAAGATCTGGCCGGTGAACATCATGCAGAACACGCCGAAGGAGTAGAAGAACAGCACCGAGAGCACGGCGGCGAGCAGCGCGGTACCGAGCGCGGTAAGGTCCAGCGCGCCGAAGCAGGCGGCGGTGATGCCCGCGAGGGCAAAGGCGAGCACGAGCGCGGAGACCATGCACACAAGGCCGGTGAGGTAGTTGGTCGCGTACAGCGTCTCACGCCGCACGGGCATGGAATGGAAGCCCTGCGTGGCGCGGGGGTTGGTAAGGTAGGCGAACATCGCCATGGCGAAGAAGATGCCGAACACGGCGCCCATCACAAGCCCGCCGTAGGCGCCGATCTGCAGCAGGGAATACGAGGCGTCGGCCACGGTCGGGACACCGTGATAGTCGGCCAGCTCGTTGAGCAGCGGCAGCGGCAGGAGCAGCAGCCAGATCAGGACGTAGCCCAGCCACAGCGGCCAGAAGCGCTGCAGGTTCTTGCGGAAAAGCGCGCGGTTAAAGAACGATGTCGCGGACTGCATAGTCGGCACCTCCCAGCTCATAGATGAAAATTTCCTCCAGCGTCAGCGGCACGGCCTCCATATACACGGGGTCCAGCGCGGCGAGCCGCTCGGTGATCTGCTGCGTATTGCCGCGGAAGATGATGGTGAACACGCGCCCGAGATGGCTCTCGTGCAGCAGGTTCAGCCCCGCGGGGAGCTCCGGCGCGCCCTCGCCCCGGAAGACGATCTGCATTTTGACCGTGTTCTCCTGCAGCTCGGAAAGGCTGCGCTCGAGCAGGACCTTTCCCTTATTCATGATGCCGACGTGGTCGCACACGTCCTCCAGCTCGCGCAGATTGTGGCTGGAGACGAGCACCGTCGTGCCGCGCTCGGCGACGTCCTGCATGATAAGGCTCCATACCTGACGGCGCATCACGGGGTCGAGGCCGTCCACCGGCTCATCCAAAATGAGATAGTCCGGCATACAGCACATGGCGATCCAGAACGCCGCCTGCTTCTGCATTCCCTTGGAAAGACGGCGGATGAGCTGCTTTTCGTCCAGCGAAAAGACGCCGCGCAGCTTCTCGTAGCGCTCCATGTTGAACTGCGGATAGAAGCCGCGGTAAAATTTCATCATGTCGCGGATGCTCGACTGCATAAAATAGTGCCAGTCGTCGGGGATGGAGGCGATGTGCTGCTTGACCGCCACGTTCTCCCATACGTCTGCGCCGTCCACCGAGACGGTGCCGGAGTCCTGCCGGTATACGCCGGTCAGGTGGCGCAGCAGCGTGGATTTGCCCGCGCCGTTCGGCCCCACGAGACCGTAGATCGCGCCCTGCGGCACGGTCAGGCTCGCGCCGTCGAGCGCGGCAAAGCCGTCAAAGGTCTTCACCAGCTCACGAATTTCGATCATTTCTCTTCCTCCTCCCGGTAGATGGCGTCCAGCTCGGCGGTCGTCATGCCGAGCGCGCGCAGCTCGCGCAGCGTTTCGCGCAGGGTCTCGGTCAGCGCAAGGCGGCGTCCGTCGTCCTCGGCGCGCTCGCGGCGCACGGCGAAGCTGCCCTTTCCCGGGACAGACGCGGCGTAGCCCTCCGATTCCAGCTCGCTGTACGCGCGCTGGATGGTATTCGGGTTGATGGCGAGCTGACTGGCCAGCGCGCGCACCGAGGGGAGCTTTTCCCCGTCGGCAATCGCGCCGGAGATGATCAGCCGCCGCAGCCCGTCGCGCACCTGCTCGTAGATCGGGCGCGCATCGCGGTAATTCAAGGTGATCATAGCGGTGCCTCCTGTTTGCTTATCGGCTGAGAAGTACGACGACGGCGACGAGCAGGACCACAAGGATCGCGCCTACGCCGACCGTCAGAACGCTGAAGGAAACCATGCTGCCATCCCTCCTGACTGTATTAAACGTATTAGTACAGTTAGGATAGCATGAGAGTGTCGCTCTGTCAAGTATTTTTCGGAAATTGGCGAAATCTCACAGAAGAACGATAAGACCCCGTTAAGAATTTATCTATTGTACCAAATCGTCATATTGACGAAATTTAATAATTTTAAAGTACCAATTTAACAAAAATGGAGAAAGTGCCGTCGGACGGTTGCTTTTGCGCGTGGAATCTGCTATCTTAATACCGTGGAGAAAGGGCGGGAAGACCCAATATGCCCTTTTGAAAGCAATGCAATTTTAATAGGAGAGGGGAAATCACATGGATAAGATCATAGAAATCAACAGTGCGGTAAACGGCTTTGTATGGGGACCCATCATGCTGGCACTGCTGGTCGGCACGGGCATTTACCTGAGCTTCCGCGTCGGCTTCATTCAGTTCTCCAAGATCGGCTACTGGTGGAAGAACACCATCGGCAAGATCTTCCAGAAGTCCGAAGCGGGCGAGGGCGAGATCACGCCGCTGCAGGCGGTCTCCACGGCACTGGCGTCCACGGTCGGCACGGGCAACATCGCCGGCGTCACCGGCGCGATCATCCTCGGCGGCCCGGGCGCGGTGTTCTGGATGTGGATCTCCGCTCTCTTCGGCATGGTCACCAAGTTCGCCGAGGTCACCCTTGCGGTCAAGTACCGTGAGCGCAACGAAAAGGGCGACTGGTGCGGCGGCCCGATGTACTACATCAAGAACGGCCTCGGCCCCAAGTGGAAGTGGCTGGGCGTCATCTTCTCCGTGTTCGGCGCGCTCGCCGCGTTCGGCATCGGCAACATCTCCCAGATCAACTCCATCGCTTCCTCCGTCAACTCCGTCGCGGTCGCATTCCATGAGAACGCCAAGGAGTTTGACATGATCATCGGCCTCATCACCGGCGTTGTGATCGCCATTTTCGTGGCGCTCGTGCTCCTCGGCGGCGTCAAGCGCATCGGTCAGGTCACCGAAAAGCTCGTCCCCGGCATGGCGGCCATCTACATCGTCTGCGCACTCGTGGTCGTTATCGCCAACGCGGGCACGATCCCCGGCGTGTTTGCCAGCATCTTCCAGGGCGCGTTCAACCCCTCTGCCGTCGTCGGCGGCGCGGTGGGCGTGACCATGAAGCTCGCCATCACCAAGGGCGTCGGCCGCGGCGTCTTCTCCAATGAGGCAGGCCTCGGCTCCGCGCCCATCGCGCACGCCGCCACCTCCGAGAAGAACCCCGTCCGGCAGGGCCTCTACGGCATCTTTGAGGTCTTTATGGACACCATCGTCATCTGCACGCTGACCTCCCTCGTCGTCCTCTGCTCCGGCGCCGCCACGGGCAACTATGGCAACAACGATCTCGCGGGCGTGCCCACCGCGGTCGCGGGCTTTGCCAGCGTATTCGGCGACAAGCTCGGTTCCCTGATCCTTGCCGTCGGCCTGCTGCTCTTCGCCACCTCCACCATCCTCGGCTGGGCGCTCTACGGCACCCGCTGCGCGGAGTTCCTCTTCGGCAGCAAGATCATCCGCCCCTATCAGGTTCTCTTCTGCCTCGTCGTCATCGCCGGCTCGGTCGCCAACCTCAAGCTGGTGTGGGACATCTCCGACACCCTCAACGGCCTCATGGCGATCCCGAACCTCATCGGCATCCTGCTGCTCAGCCCCGTGGTCATCAAGCTGACGAAGGAGCACTTCAACGGCGTGAAGGCGGGCAAGCTCGAATAAGCGAATATCCGGTCT
>ENA-OUQF01001653-OUQF01001653.1-human-gut-metagenome-genome-assembly--contig:-NODE-1653-length-12860-cov-5.031706_pt1 | contig 12860 bp, 10 predicted proteins | sample MGYA00237947_ERZ548826 | MGnify/ENA primary metagenome ERZ548826 (study PRJEB26490, sample SAMN05194701) | human gut metagenome | biome: terrestrial biome; feature: human-associated habitat; material... | reverse complement strand
GATCTTGCAGGAAATAGAGAGGGGATATTGCGCAGAATGAAGTGACGGAAAACCGCAACATGCAAAAATGTTCGTCATATTAGCTAAAAAAGCGTAAAATAGGGAACATCTCGCCTGTACGGCGCATAAAAATGAATTTAAGAGAAATAAAAACTTGCAAAAAAGTATTTACAAATGAAAATTAAGTGCTATACTGTGAACCATATTAATTCTTTGTGATACGAGGTGTAAACATTATGTCAACTGGTAAAAAGAAGCTGTCGCTGGCATTCTGGATCTTTTTAGCACTCATCATCGGTGCGGGCATCGGCTGGGGGCTGGTATATGTACCCGGCGGCGCGGCCTTTGCCACCAAGTTTATTAAGCCCATTGGTACCATCTTTGTCAATCTGCTCAAGTTCATTGTAGTGCCCATTGTGCTGTTCTCGATGGTCTGCGGCATGATCAGCATGAAGGATATCAAAAAGGTCGGCTCCATCGGCTGGAAAACGCTGGTCTATTATATCGGCACCACCATTGTGGCACTTATCATCGGCCTGGTGCTTGCCAACATCTTTAAGGGCGGGTTCCCGCAGCTTTCCACCGAGGGGCTGGGCACATGGGATAAGGCAACCAGCGCCGACTTTATGACCACCCTCGTCGATATCTTCCCCAGTAATATCGTGGCACCCTTCGCCAACGCCTCGATGCTGCAGATCATTGTCATCTATCTGGGCCCCGGCCTGCTGGGCATGAACAACCCCTGGCCCTCCGGCTCCGGCGGACGGATGGTGGCGGCGGTGGTGGCTTTTGCCATCAACTATGCCTGCTATTTTTCTGAGATCTACCGCGGCGGCATTGAAGCGGTGCCCAAGGGGCAGACTGAGGCTGGGCAGGTGCTTGGCATGACCAAAACACAGATCTTTTTCAAGGTGACCTTGCTTCAGGTCGTCAAGCGCATCCTGCCCCCCATGGGCAACGAGATCATCACGCTGGTCAAGGATACCTCGCTGGCAAACACCATTGCCAACAAGGAAATCATTATGATGGCCAAGGAGTATAGCGCAAAGGGCCTGATCTGGCCGCTGTTCTCCACCGCGCTCTTCTTCCTGGTGTTTGTGGGCGCACTGACCATCCTGTTCAACTGGGCTGAAAAAAAGCTCGATTATTTCCGCTGCTAAGGAGGCAGATAGATTATGGCGTTGCTCGAAGCTTCCGGTATCGGGAAAAATTTTGGCGAGACCCATGTGTTGAAGGACATCTCCCTGGATCTGGAGCAGGGGGAAGCGCTGGCGATCATCGGCTCGTCCGGTTCCGGCAAAACGACGCTGCTGCGCTGCCTGAACTTTCTGGAACGGCCTGACACGGGTGTTATCAAGGTGAACGGCGAGACCATGTGGGATGCCGCCGACCCTGCCACCCAGAAGGAAAGCGAAATCCGTAAAAAGCGGCTCCATTTCGGTCTGGTGTTCCAGAACTTCAACCTGTTCCCGCAGTACACGGCCTTACAGAACGTGATGCTGGCAGGAGAACTGCTGGCAAAGGAACGTCCGGAGTATCAGGCGAATAAAAAGGCTATCCACGCGGAGCTGGAACAGCAGGCGAGAGAACTGTTGGCGCAGATGGGCCTTTCGGAGCGGGCCGGCCACTACCCGCATCAGCTCTCCGGCGGCCAGCAGCAGCGTGTAGCCATTGCCCGTGCGCTGGCGCTTCACCCGGATATCCTCTGCTTTGATGAGCCAACCAGCGCCCTTGACCCGGAGCTGACCGGCGAGGTGCTGAAGGTCCTGCGTGATCTTGCTGACCGCAAGACCACGATGATCATTGTCACCCATGAGATGCACTTTGCCCGCGATGTGGCCGACCGCATCCTGTTCATGGATGGCGGCGTGGTCGTGGAAGAAGGCCCGGCCAAACAGCTCATCGACCACCCCCGGGAAGAGCGTACCAGACAGTTCCTCGCACATTATTCAGAATGACCCGAACCGCCCCGGCGTGCAGAGACGCACGCCGGGGAGGTTTTATCTCTTGCACTCTGTGGGTGTCTTTTGGTATACTGATAAAAACAGGGGGGCGGAAAAATGACAGTAGCACGGAAACGAGCACTTGCAAACGCAGTGGCATCGGCCCGGATGGAGGGGCTGGAGATCTCAGAGCAGGAAAAGAGAGACTGCCTGCGCTATCTGGATGGAAAAATCGATACTGCAACCCTTGTAAGAGAAGCATTGAAACGTCAGAAAAAGCAGGAGCTGTCCCGGAGGTGACGAATGCCTTATACCATCGAAGCGGCTCAGGACGGCTGCTATCCGGGAACGACAGTCCTGGTCAATAAATTTGATCTGCATACGCAAAAAGAGCTGAATGCGGTAGAATCGGTTCTGGTAACGGCCAAAATGATACAATGGTCAGAGAGCCCCCGATGTGCAGCATTTGATTTTGAGCACTATAAAGCAATCCATCGACATTTATTCGGTGAGTTGTATGATTGGGCGGGACAGGTACGGATGGTCAACCTGTCCAAAAAAGGAACGCAGTTCTGCCCGGTAGAGGAAATCCCACGGGTGAGTGCGGCGATTTTTAAGCGTCTTGCGCAGAATAATCTTCTTTGTGGGCTTGCAAGAAATGATTTTATCGCTGCATTGGTGGATCTTTATCAACGAACCAACGAGCTGCACCCATTTCGGGAGGGAAATGGGCGAACACAGCGCGTCTTTTTGTCACAGTTGGCAGAAAATGCGGGGTATGATTTGGATTTCACTGCGGTAGATCCGGACGAGTTGATGATAGCAACGATCTATGCGGCGCAGGGAATTGAAGCGCCGCTGCAACAGGCGTTTGAGAAAATCGTCCAAAATGAAGAATGACCCGAACCGCCCCGGAATGCAGAGATGCGCGCCGGGGCGGTTTTGCTGTACAGAGCAGGTTTGGGCTGCATAACTACATTGCATTTTGTGAACGGAAATCTGAAACTTTTTCACATCCGCGAAAAAATAACGCTTTATGCAAAAACCAGTGATAATCATTTTGGATTTTGTGCTATAATTGAAACACGAATCAGACCCATTCCCAATTTGAGGAGGCTTAACAAAAAATGAAGTTGAAATATGCATTCCAACGTGGTGTTGCATCAGCACTGATCGCAGGGGTTGTCCTTACGGCGGGTCTGCCCGCACTGGCTGCCGGTGGCGCAGAGGCTGCGGAAACCGAAAGTGTGGCAGTGGTTCAGGTGGCTTCCTCTTCGGATGAGGGGGCTGCTCAGGACGAATATGGTGTGGCTGCGGCGATCATCTCGGAGGATGATACGCCGTTGAGCATTCCGGATGGGGAGACCCCGCCTTCGGGCAATGCCGGAACGGGGTTCTGGAGCACGCTGTTCCAGCTGCTGAAGCATCTGGCCGGGAAGCACTGAAAAATTTGAAAAAACCTCTTGAAAATTCATCGCAACCTGATATAATACCCACATGAACAAAAACGTCCTGCCCATTGCGCGGCAGGGCGTTTTTGTCGGAAAAAATTCGTGTTATAAGGTCTGTGATGCTTTCCCAAGGAGGAACGTGTGTATGACGAAAGATATGACGCAGGGCAGCCCGCTCAAGCTGATCCTTGCCTTTGCGGTGCCGCTGATGCTGGGCAGCCTGTTCCAGCAGTTCTATAATCTGGCGGATACCATCATCGTGGGCCGCTTTGTGGGCGTGGAAGCGCTGGCGGCAGTCGGCAGTGTGGGTGGTCTGAACTATCTGGTGCTGGGCTTTGTCAATGGCATTGCCTGCGGTTTTTCCATCCCCATCTCGTGGACATTCGGGGCAAAAGACTATGTGGAGATGCGCCGCTACACCGCCAATGCCGTCTGGCTGAGTGTCTTTTTTGCCGCAGTGCTTACCGTGGTCACGGTGGCCATGACCCGTTCCATTCTGGTCTGGACCAATACCCCGGACAACATCATTGATCTGGCGGACATCTACATCCGCACCATCTTTATCGGCATCCCGTTCACTCTGCTGTACAACATGACCAGCGCCCTGATGCGCGCTCTGGGCGACAGCAAGCGGCCCCTGTACTTCCTGCTGGTGGCAAGCTTTCTGAACATCGGGCTGGACCTGCTCTGCATCATCACCTTTAAGATGGGTGTGTTCGGTGCAGCATTCGCCACCGTGTTCAGCCAGGCTGTGGCCGGTCTGGGCAGCCTGTGGTATATCCTCAAGCATTATAATGAGCTGCGCTGGAACAAAGAAGAAAGCCGCCTGAGCAGACAGCACTGTGTCAAGCTGTGCGGCATGGGCATCCCCATGGGTCTGCAGTGCAGCATCACGGCCATCGGTTCCGTTGTGCTGCAGGGTGCAGTCAATGGTCTGGGCAGTGACATTGTGGCAGCACAGACTGCAGGCGGCAAGGCGGCACAGTTCCTGTCCGTCCCGCTGGAGAGCATTGGCACGGCCATGACCACCTACGCCAGCCAGAACATGGGTGCCCACGACCTGAACCGTGTGAACAAGGGCGTGAACACTGCCCTGGGCATCGGCTGTGTGTACAGTGTGGCATCCTTCCTGATCCTGCGCGTGCTGGATAAGGCATTGATCGGCCTGTTCCTTGAGAGCAGCCAGACCGAGATCATGGCCAACGCCCAGAGCTTCATCTTCTGGAACAGCGTGTTCTATATCCCGCTGGCGGTCCTTATCATTTACCGCTACACCATTCAGGGTCTGGGTTATTCCAGCCTGGCCATGTTTGCCGGTGTGGCAGAGATGATTGCCCGTGCTCTGGTGGGTTTCCTGTTCGTGCCGCTGTGGGGCTATTTTGCCGCCTGCATTGCAAACCCGGTGGCCTGGTTCTTTGCCTGCTTCTTCCTGATCCCGGCGTATATCGTTGTGTTCCGGAAGCTGAAACAGGAAAAAGCAAGACCGCACGCAAACTTGTAAAAATTGAGCCGCTCTTTTGCGAAACCGCAGAAGGGCGGCTCTTTTGTTGCCTAGTAGGGGAGGCCTTGGCGAAGAGGGAAAGCCTCACGCAACGCCAAAGCTGAGAGGCTGTATAGAGCAGGGCCTGCCCAATTCCTTTACAAATAACACCAAAACGATTATACTATAAATAATTATGTCACAAGGGGGTGAGGAGCATGGAGCCGGAACAGATCGAGGGCACGGTGGAGGATATTATCTACGAGAACCCGGACAACGGCTACACGGTGTTTGAAATTTCCGGCGGCGGCACGGTCACCGTGGTGTGCGGGATCGTGGGCGAGCTCCATGCGGGCGAGAGCGTGGTCTGCCGCGGTAAATATGAGAACCACGCCACCTATGGCCGCCAGTTCCACGCCCAGGAGTGCGAGACCGATATGCCGAAGGATCTGGAAGCGGTATACGCCTTCCTTGCCAGCGGCTCCCTGCCTTACATCGGGGCGCGCACGGCCAATAAGATCATCGACAAATTCGGCGCGGCGGCGCTGGAGGTGATCGCCAACGACCCCGCCCAGCTCACCCTGATCCCCGGCATCTCGGCGGACAAAGCGGACCGCATCCAGCAGGAGTTCAAGCGGATGTTCGGAATGCGGGAACTGATTGCCTATCTGGCGCAGTTCGAGATCAGCCCCCGCCGCGCCATGGAGGTGTTCCGCGTCTTTGGCCCCAGTGCCATGCAGGCCATCTCCCAGAACCCTTATCTGCTCTGTGGGGAACCCCTGCAGCTGGATTTCCGCCATGCGGACAGCATTGCACAGTATTACCACATGGAAGGGGACTGCACCCAGCGGCTGGAAGCAGCGCTTCTGCGCACCCTGCGCCACAACGCGGGCAACGGCCACACCTGCCTGCCCCGTGCGCAGCTGCTGGACACAGCATCCCACTTCATCCAGCAGCCGCCCGAAAAGCTGGCCCGTGCGCTGGACCACTGCATTGAGACCGGGCAGCTTGGCGTAAAGATGCTGGAGGCGGTGCCGTATATCTATCTGCCTGACCTGCTGGAAGCAGAACAGGCCATTGCCGACCGGCTGGCCCTGCTGGCGAAGCGGGAAAAGCAGACGGTGCGGGACCTTGATAAAAACATTCAGGTGCTGGAGCTGACCCAGGGCTTTGCCTATGCGCCCCTGCAGCGGGAAGCCATCCGCAAGGCCATGACCGAAAACTGCCTTGTGCTGACCGGCGGCCCCGGTACCGGCAAGACCACTACGGTCAACGCCATCCTGCAGCTGCTGGAACATCAGGCCGACCGGGTGGCGCTTTGTGCTCCCACGGGCCGTGCGGCCAAACGGCTGAGTGAACTGACCGGCCGCAAGGCCTCTACCATCCACCGCCTGCTGGAGGTGGACTACTCCGGCGGTGTGGTCAGCTTTATCCACAATGACAAGAACCTGCTCAAATGCGATGTGGTCATTCTGGATGAGATGAGTATGGTGGATGTGAAGCTGTTTCAGGCGCTCATTGCAGCCCTGCGGTACAGCTGTCGCATTATTATGGTGGGCGATGCCGACCAGCTGCCCAGCGTGGGGCCCGGCAACATTCTGGGCGAGGTCATCCGCTCCGGGCTGGTGCCCACGGTCTGCCTGAACGAGATCTTCCGGCAGGCCAGACGCAGCCTCATTGTGGAGAACGCCCACCACATCATCAGCAGTGAGCCGCTGCAGAAGGGCGGTAAGACAGACGATTTCTTCTTTCTGGAATCGGACGGCGATGCGGCACAGAAACTGGTGTGCGATCTTGTCACCACCCGTCTGCCCCGGAGCTATGGCTTTGACCCTGTCCGGGATATTCAGGTACTCTGCCCCACCAAGCTGGGACCCACCGGTACCCAGGCGCTGAATGTGGAGCTGCAGAACCTGCTCAACCCGGAGCAAAAGGGCAAACCCCAGCTCCAGAGCGCCTCCCGGGTGTTCCGGGTGGGCGATAAGGTGATGCAGGTGCGGAACAACTACGAGATCGTCTGGAACCGCATTGGCGGGGAGCAGGGCGTGGGAGCCTATAACGGTGATATCGGCATTGTGGAATCCATCAACATGCGTGACCGCTCCATGGTGGTGCGGATGGATGACCGCCGCCTGCTCTACCCGGCGGAAACCCTGAACGAGCTGGAGATCGCCTACGCCATCACGGTGCACAAGAGCCAGGGCAGCGAGTTCCCGGCGGTGGTGCTGCCGGTGGCGCAGGTGCCGCCAAGGCTCTGCTACCGCAACCTCTTCTACACCGGCGTGACCCGCGCCCGTAAATTGTGCATCGTGGCCGGGCGGCGGGATGTGGTGAACCGGATGATGTCCAATGTCCGGCAGAACCTGCGGTACAGCGGCCTGTGCGAATTGCTGAAAGAGAATCTGCCGCCGGAACAGATGGCGGCAGAATAACCTCTCAGGCGCTTTGCGCCAGCTCTCCTACTAGGAGAGGTTTGGTCTGTACTTTTTTACTGGCTTATGCTACAATATAAATTGATTTGATTTCCCGCCTGAACGGGCATTTACGATAGAAAACAGGGGAGCAGAGAAAGGAACGTTTCATTATGGCACAGAATGACATCGGCATCGATCTGGGCACAACGACCATTATCATTGCACAGGCAGGGCAGGGGGTCGTGCTCAACCAGCCCAGCGTGGTGGCAATGGATACCCGCAAGAACTCCGTGCTGGAGGTGGGCGACAAGGCCCTGGCCATGGTAGGCCGCACCCCCAACTATATTTCCGCCATTTTCCCGCTGAAGGACGGTGTCATCAGCGACCACACCATGACCCGGGAGCTGATCTGCCGGTTTGTGAATCAGGTGTACAGCTCCCACATGGTCAAGCCCCGGGTGGCTGTCTGCGTGCCCGCTGCCATCACCGGCATTGAGAGCGATGCCGTAGTGGAGGCCGTGATGGCCGCCGGTGCCCGTCAGGTCTACCTGATCGATGAGCCCATTGCCGCTGCACTGGGTTCCGGCATCGACATCACCCAGCCCGATGGCCGGATGATCATTGATATCGGCGGCGGCACCACCGATATCGCTGTCCTGTCTCTGGGCGGCAAGGTCAAGGCCACCAGTGTCCGTGTGGCGGGCAACCACTATGATGACGAGATCCTGAAACATGTCCGCAACAAGTTCAGCATTGCCATCGGCCAGCGTACCGCAGAGCAGCTGAAAAAGAACGTCGCCTGCTGCCCCCAGAAAGCTGATTTCGACGAGACGATGGAGGTGAAGGGCCGCAGCCTGCTGACCGGCCTGCCCATCAAGGTGAATGTTTCCACCAGCGACCTCTACGAGCCTGTGATGATGCTGAGTGAGCAGATCGGCACTGCCGCCCATCAGGTGCTGGAAAAAACCCCGCCCGAGCTGGCAGGCGATATCTTCCGCAATGGTGTGGTGCTGACCGGCGGCGGCGCACAGTTGCACGGCCTGCCCGAATACCTGAGCCAGGAGCTCAAGGTGGATGTGACCGTCTCGCCCGATCCCGTGAACTGCGTGGCATTGGGCACTGCCATGAGCCTGGGCCTGAACGATAAGCTGGAGACCGGCTTCCTGGATGCGACCCCCCGCATGGGCCGCCGTTAACCGGGGCCTCGACCCGGCTCGTTAAGAAATTGGAAAAGTTGCAACAAAATTTTGTTCATACTTGTTGAATCGGGTCGGGAAATATTGTATAATATTGTCAAATCGCTTTTTGCGCGCCGGGGCCTGCTCCGGAGTGCGGAGTAAATTATTATTAGGAGGAAGACCATGAATCTGGGTTCTGATGTGGTTATCACCATTACCGGTATCGTGCTGGTGTTTGCCATCCTCATCCTGCTGATGCTCATCATCACGCTGGAAGGCAAGATCTTCGACGGTATGGCCGCCAAGAAGAAGGCAGCCAAGGAGCCTGCTGCTCCCAAGGCTGCTGCAAAGCCTGCTGCCCCCGTACAGCAGGCTGCTCCCGCCCCTGTGGTGGAGGAAGGCATTCCCGGCGATGTGGTTGCCGCAATTATGGCTGCCATCCATGCCATGGGCAATGGCAAGTACACCCTGAAGGCCGTGCGCCGTGCTGCAAATGGCTGGAGCAAGGCTGGTGTCAACGACACCACCGCACCTTTTTAACACAGGAGGAAAAACATGACACAGTTTATCGATACTCTGGTCGGTATTTTCCAGAGTTCCGGCTTTGCACGGTTCGGTGAGCCGGGCGGCTACCTCTACGCGATCATGATCTGCGTGGGCTGCTTCCTGCTGTACCTGGCCATCGTGAAGGAATTTGAGCCCCTGATCCTGCTGCCCATGGCATTTGGCATGATCCTGGCAAACCTGCCCGGCAGCGGCGTGATCCACATGCAGTATTTCGTCGGTGACGGCCTCGAGCACCCGATGTGGATCGAGATCCTGAACAACGGCGGCCTGGCCGATATGCTCTACATGGGCGTCAAGCTGGGCATCTACCCGCCGCTGATCTTCCTCGGCATCGGCACCATGACCGACTTCGCCCCCCTGATCTCCAACCCCAAGAGCCTGCTGCTGGGCGCTGCCGCTCAGTTCGGTATCTTTGGTACTTACATGGGCGCTCGTCTGCTGGCCGCTACCGGTATTGTGGACTTCACCCAGAAGCAGTCCGCTGCAATCGCCATCATTGGTGGTGCAGACGGCCCCACCGCCATCTTCGTTACCTCCCGTCTGGCACCTGAGCTGCTGGGCAGCATTGCCGTTGCGGCGTACAGCTACATGGCTTTGGTGCCCGTGATTCAGCCGCCCATTATGAAGGCGCTCACCACCAAGAAAGAGCGCACGGTCGTAATGAAGCAGCTGCGCACCGTGTCCAAGACCGAGAGGATCATCTTCCCCATCATGGTCACCATCATTGTTTCTCTGATCGTTCCCGATGCTGCCGTTCTGGTCGGTATGCTGATGCTGGGCAACCTGATGAAGGAGTCCGGCGTTGTGGATCGTATCCAGAAGACTGCCGGCAATGAGTTGATGAACATCATCACCATTTTCCTGGCTCTGTCTGTTGGCTGCACCACCTCTGCAAACACCTTCCTGAACAGCCGCACCCTGTTCATCATCGTGCTGGGTCTGATCGCCTTCTCCTTTGGTACCGCTGCAGGCGTTCTGTGCGGTAAGGTGATGTACGCCCTGACCGGCGGTCAGGTCAACCCCCTGATCGGCTCCGCTGGTGTTTCCGCTGTTCCCATGGCCGCCCGTGTTTCTCAGAAGGTCGGCCAGAGCGAGAACCCCTCCAACTTCCTGCTGATGCACGCCATGGGCCCCAACGTCGCTGGCGTTATCGGTTCCGCAGTTGCTGCCGGTATCCTGATCAACATCTTCGGCTAAGCTTTATCTGAACACTACCGCCCCTCCTGTGCTGTACAGGAAGGGCGGTTTTTTATGTACAACCCTCTTGAATTGTGATATACTTATGAAGTAAGTGATTTTATAGAAGAACAGGTGAAACAATGGCAGCAAGTCTCCAACAGGAATTCTGCGCTCTGCGCGATACCTATATTGAAAAGCAGTTTGGCCGCTTGAACGATATGCAGCGGCAGGCGGTGTTTACCACCGACGGCCCCCTGCTCATTCTGGCCGGTGCAGGCAGCGGCAAGACCACTGTTCTGGTCAACCGCATTGCAAACCTGATCCGGTTTGGCTCGGCCCACGGTTCCAGCTGGACCCCCCGTGAGGTGACCGAAGAGGATGTCAAGGCTCTGAAAACGGCAATTATGACCGGCACCGATGCGCCCGCCTGGCTGGACGGGATGCTGCGGCAGAACGCTGTCCGCAGCTGGAACGTGATGGCCATCACCTTTACCAACAAGGCGGCAGGGGAGCTGAAAGAGCGTCTGCGCAATATGCTGGGCGGCGAAGAGGGAGACGAGGTGTTTGCCTCCACCTTCCACTCGGCCTGTGTGCGCATCCTGCGCCGCTGGGCAGAATCCATCGGCTACCCCCGCAGCTTTACCATCTATGATACCGATGACTCCCAGCGCGTGATGAAGGCGGTCTATAAGGAACTGAGCATCGACGATAAGTTCTTCCCGATCAAGAGCGCCATCAACCAGATGAGCCGCTGGAAGGACCAGCTGGTCAGCCCGGAGGAGGCGCTGCGCACCCCGGCCCGGGACACCAAGGGAGCCATTGCCGCCAAAGTCTACGCCGCCTACGAGAAAAAGCTCAGGGAGGCAGGAGCCTTCGATTTTGATGATCTGATCTACCAGACCGTGCAGCTGCTGGCGGAGCACGAGGATGTGCGGGAGTTCTACCAGAACAAGTACCGCTATCTGCTGGTGGACGAGTATCAGGATACCAGCGTGGCTCAGTTTCGGCTGGTCAGCCTGCTCACCGGCCCGGAAAAGAACATCTGCGTTGTCGGTGACGATGACCAGAGCATCTACCGCTTCCGCGGTGCCACCATTGAGAACATTCTGAACTTTGAGCGCATCTTCCCCGGCACCAAGACCATCCGTCTGGAGCAGAATTACCGCTCCACCTCCAATATCCTGAATGCTGCCAACTGCGTCATCCAGCACAACACCGAGCGCAAGGGCAAGACCCTGTGGACCCGGAACGACGAGGGCGACAAGGTGCAGGTCTACACTGCAGAGAATGAGCAGGACGAAGCCATGCACATTGCAGATGTCATCGGTGAGCACCTGAAAGAGGGCGGGCATCTGGCGGACCATGCGGTGCTCTACCGCATGAATGCCCAGTCGGCCCCCATCGAAAGCTACTTTACCCGCGCGGGCATTCCCCATAAGATCGTGGGCGGCCAGCGCTTCAATGACCGCAAAGAGGTCAAGGACATTCACTCCTATATGTCCATCGTGGCGAACGCCCGGGATGATGTGCGCCTGCGCCGCATCATCAACGAGCCTGCCCGGAAGATCGGCAATACCACTGTTGATGTGATCGCTGACCTTGCCGCCCAGCAGGGGATCAGTATGCTGGAAGTCATCTCCCACGCGGATGCATACGCCAAACTCAGCCGTGCCATTATGCCGCTGCTGAAATTCTGGCAGATCTACGAAAAACTGCAGGAATCGCTGGAAACCAGGACACTGGACGAATTTGCCCAGGATGTCATTGAGGTGACCGGCTACAAGGCCATGCTGGAAGCCGATGCGGCCAAGGGCCACGAGGATGCGGCAGACCGCCTGCAGAACCTGGGCCAGCTGGTCAACAACGTCAAAAACTACTGCGACCAGCACGGCGAGGATGCCTCACTGGAAGGCTATCTGGAGGATATCGCCCTCATCAGCGACATTGACAGCTACAACGAGAGTGCCGATCAGGTGGTCCTGATGACCATCCACTCCGCAAAGGGTCTGGAATTTCCCTATGTGTTCCTCATTGGCATGGAGGAGGGGGTGTTCCCCAGCGAGATGAGCAAATACTCCGAGGCAGATCTGGAGGAAGAGCGCCGTCTGGCCTATGTCGGCATCACCCGCGCCAAGAAGGAGCTGTATCTCTCCAACAGTGTCTCCCGGATGCTCTACGGCCGCACCCAGCGCAATGAGCCCAGCCGCTTCCTGCGCGAGATCGAGCCTGAGTATATAGAAGAGACCCGCAGCCCGGCGCTGGAGCGCCGTTCCTCCATGGGCTGGGGTTCCAGTTACAGTGATACCGTTCCCGGCGGGGCCTCGGGCTACTCCGGCGCGTCCGGCTGGGGCCGCAATTCCAGCAGCTTCGGCGGCCGCACCGGCGGCAGCTACCTCAACCGGGAATACAATGCCTCTGAGCGCGGCGGTTTCGGCTCCGGTTATGCAGGCCGTGGCAGCAGTGCTTCCGGGTTTGGCAGCGGAAGCCGCGCCCCGCGCGCGTCCGGCTCCTCCGGTTTTGGCGCGGGCTATGGCCGCCCCGCGGCCCCCAAGGCAGCGTCCAAACCCGTGAGCTTTCCGGGGAGCCCGGCAGCTTCCCGCCCGGCATCCACCGGCCCAAAGCATTACGAGGTGGGCGACATTGTGGAG
>ENA-OUQF01001652-OUQF01001652.1-human-gut-metagenome-genome-assembly--contig:-NODE-1652-length-12861-cov-5.133375_pt1 | contig 12861 bp, 10 predicted proteins | sample MGYA00237947_ERZ548826 | MGnify/ENA primary metagenome ERZ548826 (study PRJEB26490, sample SAMN05194701) | human gut metagenome | biome: terrestrial biome; feature: human-associated habitat; material... | reverse complement strand
GGGACAGATCCTCTATGAATCCAACGCGCACGAAAAGCTCCGTCCGGCCAGCGTTACGAAGGTCATGACGCTGCTGCTGGTGATGGAGGCGCTGGATAACGGCTCCATCGGCTGGGACGATACCGTCACGACCTCCGCCGCAGCAGCCGCCAAGGGCGGCAGTCAGATCTATCTCGAGGAAAACGAGCAGCTGCCGCTCCGCGAGATGCTCAAATCCGTCGTCGTCTCGTCGGCGAACGACTGCGCCTGCGCGCTGGCCGAGCATGTGGCAGGCAGCGAAGCTGCCTTTGTCTCGCGCATGAACGACCGCGCGGCCGAGCTCGGCATGACGGACACGCATTTTGTCAACTGCACCGGGCTGGACGACGGCCCGGATGCGGACACGCACCTGACGACGGCCTATGATATCGCGCTCATGTCCTGCGAGCTCTTAAAGCACGACGAGATCAAGGAGTATACGACCATCTGGATGGACACCGTGCGGAACGGTCAGTTCGGCCTGTCCAACACCAACAAGCTCGTCCGGTTCTACGACGGCACGACCGGTCTCAAGACCGGCTATACCTCCGCCGCCGGATACTGCCTGTCGGCCTCCGCTGAGCGCGGGGGCATGGAGCTGGTCGCGGTCGTGCTGCACTGCAAGACCTCGGTCGACCGGTTCGAATCAGCCAAGGCGCTGCTCAACTACGGCTTTTCCGGCTACGCCCTTGTCACGCCGCAGCCGGACGGCGGCGTTCCGTCTGTCCCGGTCGTGCTGGGGCGGCAGGAGTCGATCACGCCCGTTCCGGAGCAGGCAGGGCCGATCCTGCTTGAAAAGGCGCTTGCCTCGCAGGTGCAGACCGCTGTTACGGTCGATGCGTCCGTACAGGCGCCCGTCTCAGCCGGGCAGCGGCTCGGCACGATGACCGTCACAGCAGGCGAGCGGTTGCTCGCCGAGATCCCGCTCGTCGCGCCGGAGGACGTCGCCGCCCGCACATTCCCGGAGCTCTGGGCGGAGCTTCTGCGGAACATCTGCCTGTCCGCCTGATTTATTTTTGGTCAGGGTCCAGCTCGGCCTTGTATTTCCGGCCCACGCGCCGGGACGCGTCCGTGACGCTGCCGCGTGAGATCGCTGTGACGCCGAATTTGCCGCGCAGCTGGTCAACGGTCTGGTCAAGCTTGCGGGCGCGTTCCTTTTTCTCGTCGCGGAACAAAGACAGCTGCTCGCTGCCGCAGTCGCACAGATCGTTCAGCGTGACCCCAAGCAGGCGCAGCGGCGTCACGCCGTCCCAAAGCTCGGAAAACAGCGTCCGGGACATCGCATACAGCTCTGCCGTCACGTCCGTCGGCTCCGGCAGGCGGCGCTGGTGCGACCGGTTCCGGAAGTCATTGCTCCGAATCGTCACGGTCACGCAGGCGCAGCGCCTGCCGTCTGCGCGCATGCGGGAGGCGACGCTGTCGCACAGGGCAAGCAGGATCTGATTGGCCTGTGCCGGGGTCGTCACATCCTGTTCGAGCGTGACAGAGTTGCCGTAGCCCTTGACGGCCTCCGGCTCGGCAAGAACCGGGGCATCGTCGATGCCGTTGGCATAGTCGTGGATGAGCTTTCCCAGCTTGACGCCGGTGAGCTTCTGGATATAGGCAAGCTCCGCCTGCGCCAGATCGCCGATCGTGCGGAGGCGCGCGGCAGTCAGCTTTTCCGCCGTGGAGCGCCCCACGGAAAACAGAGAACCGACCGGCAGCGGCCAGAGCTTCTGTGGGATCTCGTGCGCGAAGAGCGTGTGTACCCTGTCCGGCTTTTCAAAATCGCTGGCCATCTTCGCCAGCAGCTTATTGGGCGCGATGCCGACATTGACCGTAAAGCCCAGCTCGGAGAAAATCGTATCCTTGATGATATGCGCAATGGCGACGGGGTCTGGGTAGAGAAGTCCCGTGCCGGTCATGTCGAGAAAGCATTCGTCGATCGACACCTGCTCCACAACAGGCGCGTAGCGGCGGCAGATGGCGATGAACGCTCTGGAATTTTTCGAATACAGCCGGAAATCCGGCGGAGCCAGCACGAGCTGCGGGCATTTGCGCAGCGCCATGCCGACGGGCTCGCCGGTCGTGACGCCGAAGGCCTTTGCGGGAATCGACTTTGCCAGAATGATACCCGTGCGCTTGTCCCGGTCGCCGCCGATGGCGGACGGGATGAGCCGCAGATCGGCCTCTCCCGCCGCCGTGCGCCGCGCCGCTTCCCACGACAAAAACGCACTGTTGACATCCACATGAAAAATCAGCCTCTGCATCCGCTCGCCTCCTTCCGAACCCAGTATATCACATCTTCGTAAAATTTGCGAACAAAAAATCGAAAATTTTAAAAATCTGCACTCGGAATCGACCGCATACAAAGGCGCCCCTTTCTTTTGTGGGCGGTCGAAAACAGTTGATGGAGCGTATCGGTACAGATGCGCTCCATTTCTCATGCCAATATGCTGTGTAACGGGGGGACAGCTCCGTGGCTCTCTCTTTGGGAGAGCTGTCACCGCAGGTGACTGAGAGGGCCTTGCAGCCGTTTTGAATAATATGGTCATTGTTTACCCTCTCCGTCCTCGCTGCGCTCGGCCACCTCTCCCAAAGGGAGAGGCAAGGGACGCTCACACGGGAGCCTTTTGGGCGCAGGGGAAGACGGCGCCTGTGTATCCTGCGTTATTGTTTTGTCAGATACCGGTGCAGCAGCACGGCGGTTTCGGCGCGGCTTGCGCCGGACTGCGGGTTCAGCTTGGCGCCGCTTCCCTTGAGATAGCCGCAGCCGACGGCCCAGCGCATGGCGTCGACGGCATAGGCGCTGACGCTGTCTGCGTCCGTATAGCTGCGAAGACTCGCGGACACGGCGGGTCTGCCGGACAGCCGGTAGAGGATGGATGCCAGCTGCTCACGCGTGACGGGCCGCGTCATGCAGAATTCCATCTCGCTGACGCCGTCCGCGATTTTATTTTGCCAGGCCCAGCGGATCGCATCATAGGCATAATCTGTGTCAGAGACATCCGTGAACGGAAGCTCTGTGCCGGAAACCGCGGGGGATCCGGCGCTCCGGTACAAAATCAGGATCAGATCGCCGCGCGTCATGCTGCCGCGCCAGTTGAAGGTCGATGCGTCCGCGCCCTGAATGAGCCCGTATCCGTTCATGAAATCGACGGCGGCTGCCGCCCAGGCACAGCTTCCAGCGTTCACATCCGAAAAGACGGCGGAAAACTGCTTCGCCGCGACACGGACGGTCAGCTCGCCCGTACCGATCTGCGCGCCGCTGCCGTCATAGGCGGTATAGCCGAGCTTCAGCTGCGAGGCGCAGTCCGCCGCCGGAAGGAAGAACAGATCGTCCAGAAGCGGCTCCGATTTTCCGGTGTCCGCCAGATAAAACCGCTCCTGCGCATAGCGGACGACCGTGTACGCGCTGCCCGCGACGCTTCGGAAGCCCTTCAGCAGCCGGCCTGCGCCCGTGTCCGGCTGCCGGAGGCTGACGCAGACTGCGTCCGGATAGCGCCGCGCGATCTGCCCGGAGGCGTCCAGCACCTTCAAAAGCGCGCCGGAGGCCGTGATGGTATCGTCTCCGGAGACGGTAATGGCGGCGATGCCCTCGCAGCGCGTCCCACCTGTCCCGACAGCGGTGTAGGGGATGCGGACGGTATAGCGTGTCCGGCAGGAGCCGGTCAGATACGTCACGGCGTCGAGATCAAGCTGGGAAAAGCTCGCCTGATAATAGCATGCGTCCGCATCGGACAGCGCCTGCGCACCCTCTGCCGAAGCATAAAGCGCGCCGAACATGGACGTGCTGCCGGAGGCGCTCAGCGCATACGTTCTGCCGCCCATCTCGGCCGATGCGCCGGACCATGCAAATGTTACGAAATCCAGTGCCTCGCCGGGTTTGCCGCGGCCGGAAAACACCCGGCTGAAATCGGCCTCGGAAAACAGAACGCTGCCGCCGAACCCTGCTGCGTATTCCACATCCGCACTCTGTGCGGCAGGGGAGATCGTGACGGACGCGCCGGAGGCGGTATACGTTTTGCTGCCGACCGTCACGCTGATGCTCAGCGGGAGCTGCACGGCGGAGCCGATCACACCGCCCGCCCTGGTCAGCAGCTCGAGACTCGACGACGAGGAGCCTGCCGGCAGCGTCGTCGCAACAGGCTTGCCCGCGCTCTCGCCCCGGAACGCGGCAAGTCCTTCGCGGTAGGCTTCCCATGTGAGGACGGCTCCGCCGCCCAAATATTCGCTCCAGCCGCTCTCCGCATCGCTCCGGCAGTAGACCGTGGCGGAAACAGTCGCCGAGCCGCCCGCCGTTACCGCGGCAGGCGCGGCACTGACGGCGATCCTGTACGCATCCGCACCGTCGTCTGCCAGAGCAGCCGGAGCCAGCGCGGCCAGCACCGCGCATGCCAGCAGCAGCGCGCAGAGCCTGTTCCAAATCCGTTTCATCGCTGTAGCACCTCTTTCCGCAGCAAAGCGCCGCATTGTTTTTGAATCCAGTTTACCGTATCTTTTTGGAATTGCAACACTTTTGTAAATAATTCAGAATTTCTTCACAACTTGCCACCATTAAAATATGTGCATAAAGCACAAATACGACCCAGAAAAATCTGCATTTATTCACGAAAATGTAAAAAATGCTTGACGCTTGGAAAAGAAAGTCTTATAATATGTCCATCATTAAAACGTTTTCATTGAAATGGAGCAGCCATGACCACTGAGCACACGGGACAGGAGAACAAACGCGCCACCATGAAGGATGTCGCCCGCCGCGCGGGCGTCACTATCGGGACCGTCTCGCACGTCATCAACGGCACCGCGCCCATTTCCGAGGAGACGACCGCCCGTGTTCGCGAGGCCATCCGTGCGCTCAACTATGTGCCGAATCTCGCCGCGCGCCACATGCGCCGGAAGGAGAAGCGCCAGATTGGCCTTCTGATCCCCAAGCTCGACAATAATTTCTACGCCCGCATCGCCAGCGTTCTGATGGAGGACGCGGATCAGGAGGATTACACCGTCCTGATGCTGAGCTACGAATATTCCAGCGACAAGGAAAAGCGCGGGCTGGTCAATATGGTGCAGAACGACACGGAGACCATCGTCATCGTCAACGGCGAAAACGACGAAAGCAGCATCCGCAGACTGGTCGCGAGCGGCATCCACGTCATTCTGGCCGACCGCCGCAGCTCCATCCCCGGCACCTCCTACATCGCTTACGACAACCATCAGGTGCTGCTCGAGACGATCGCCTTTCTGAAGCAGAAGGGCTACAGGAGCATCGGCTTTCTCTCCGAGCCGCTCAATATCAGCAATCTGTCCGACCGCTTTCAGGCCTATCAGGAGGGCCTTGCCCAATACGGCTATCCCTTCCGGCCCGAGCACGTATTTATTTCCGGCACCTTCCGCGAGGATCATTTCGGAAACGGCTTCCGCTACATGGAGCAGCTTCTGCGCACGCACGCGCGGCAGGAGCTGCCGGAGGTATTCATTGCCTCCTCCGACCTGCTGGCCGTTGGCGTGATGAAGGCCGTGCAGGAGGCGGGCTACCGCATTCCGGAGGATTTCGCCATCGTCGGCTTCGACAATCTGCAGATTTCCGCCTGCGTACAGCCGCCGCTCACCACCGTCTGTCAGGACCGGGCACAGCTCGGCCACGAGATCTGGAAGCAGGCCAGAGCCTGGCACGAGGGCCGGCCGCCGCAGAACGTCGTGCTCGGCCAGACGCTTGTCATACGCGGTTCCTGCTGAAACACAAAACAGAATTAAGACGGTCTGACCAACGGATCAACCGGAACAGCCAGAGTGCGAATGGCTGGAAGGAAGACCCACGGAGGTCAGAGCGTTTTAAGAATAAACATCCAAAGCACAAAAATGGAAAGGACGGTTCATTCAAATGAAAAAGATCCTCGCATTGCTCCTCGCGCTGTCCATGCTTCTGTGCCTGGCAGCCTGTGCAGGCTCCACGACTGCAAAGACCGACGAAACCAAGACCGAAACCGCAAAGTCCGACAAGGATTACGAGATCGTTGTCGTCCCGAAGGACGCCTCCAACCCCTGGTTCGTCCGTATGGACACCGGTGTTAAGGAATACGCCGCCGAGACCGGACTGAACGTCTACCAGAAGGGCACCGACGTCATCGACGCCACCAAGCAGGCCCAGCTCGTGCAGGACCTTATCGCGCAGGGCGTTGACGCCATCTGCGTTGTCCCGGTCGACCCCGAATCCCTTGAGCCCGTTCTCAAGCAGGCCAGAGACGCCGGCATCGTCGTCATCGCACACGAGGGCGCCAGCCTGACCAACGTCGACTATGACATCGAAGCGTTCTCCAACTCCGGCTACGGTGCGTTCATCATGGACAACCTCGCCGAAGCCATGGGTGAGGAAGGCCTCTACACCACCATGGTCGCCGACGTGACCAACGCTTCCCACAATGAATGGGCCGACGCCGCTGTCGCGCACCAGAAGGAAAAGTACCCCAACATGACGCTGCTCGAGGAAGAACCGAGAGTCGAATCCCATGACAACGGCGACACCGCCTACAACGTTGCGAAGGAACTGTTCAAGAAGTACCCGGATCTGAAGGGCATCATGGGCACCTCCTCCTTCGACGCTCCGGGCGTTGCAAGAGCCATTGAAGAACTTGGCCTCATCGACAAGGCGTTCACCTCCGGCACCGGCATGCCCGCCGACAACGCGGAACTGCTCAAGAGCGGCGTCGTCAAGTCCCTGACGCTGTGGGATCCGGCCATTGCCGGCAAGGCTATGATCAGCCTGGCGCTGAAGGTCCTCAACGGCGAAGAAATCGGCGCGCCTGTCGACCTGGGTGTTGACGGCTACACCGCCATGACCTTCCGTGAGGGCAGCACCACCGTCCTCGAAGGCGAGGGCTGGGTCGTCATCGACGCAGAGAACGTTGATTCGTTCGGCTTCTAAATCAAGGATTCCGAATCTGTAGTGCAAGGAGGGCCGCATCCGCGGCCCTCTGTACCCAAGCTGCAATCGGACAGAAGGAGGAATACCATTGGCTGAATACTTACTGCGGGCGCTGGACATCAAGAAATACTTTGCCGGCGTCAAGGCGCTCGACGGCGTTTCGCTGGAGATCCGTCCGGGCGAGATCCACTGCCTGGCTGGTGAAAACGGCTGCGGCAAGTCCACGCTGATCAAGATCATTTCCGGCGTTTATCAGCGTGATTCCGGCACCATCGAATTTGAGGGCAAACCCCTGCAGAAGATCACGCCGCTTTCCGCCATTGAAAGCGGCATTCAGGTCATTTATCAGGACTTCTCCATTTTCCCCAACCTGAGCGTCATGGAGAATCTGGCGATCAACAGTCAGCTGGTCGCGAAAAAGAAACTTGTAAACTGGAAGGATATGCGCACGATCGCGGAACAGGCGGTTGCGCGGATCGGCTTCACGGTCGATCTGGACGCCAGATTGGGCGAGCTTTCTGTCGCGGAAAAGCAGATGGTCGCTATCTGCCGTGCGCTGATGTTCAACGCGAAGCTCATCATCATGGACGAGCCGACGACCGCTCTGACCCGCAAGGAGGTTCAGGCACTTTTCCGCGTCATCCTGCAGCTCAAGGAGCAGGGCATTGCCATCCTGTTTGTCAGCCACAAGCTCGACGAGGTCTTTGAGATTTCCGAGCGCTTTACCGTTTTCCGCAGCGGCAAGCTGACAGCCACGGGCAACACGGCGGAGTTGGACAATAAAAAGTTCACCTACTACATGACCGGCCGCGAATTTGAGGAAAAAACGTTCCAGCCGACCGGCCTGTCGGACGAACCGCTGCTCGAGGTGCGCGATCTGACGCTTCCGGGCAGCTATGAGGATATCAGCTTCTCGCTGCGCGGCGGCGAGATCCTCGGCGTCACGGGCCTGCTCGACTCCGGACGGACGGAGCTTGCGCTTTCCCTGTTCGGCATCCGCCCGGCCCAGTCCGGCGAGATCCGCATCCACGGAAAGCCGACCGCGATCAAGAGCCCCCGCGCCGCGATCGAAAACGGCATCGGCTTCGTACCGGAGGACCGTCTGAGCGAGGGCCTGTTCCTCTCGCAGAGCATCGCGGACAATATTATCATCTCCGAGATCGACGATCTGACGAAAAAGAGCCTCGTCGACGCACAGAAGACGAACGAGGAGATCGACCGCTGGGTCAAGGAGCTGGCCATCGCCACGCCTGACCCCGCAAATGCCGCCTCCACGCTCTCCGGCGGCAACCAGCAGCGCATCGTCCTTGCCAAGTGGCTGGCCTGCCGTCCGCAGATCCTGGTTCTGAACGGCCCGACGGTCGGCGTCGACATCGGCTCAAAGCATGATATCCACGCGATCTTGCAGTCGCTGGCCGGAAAGGGCATGGCGGTCATCATCATTTCCGACGACCTGCCGGAGCTGCTGGAAAACTGCTCGCGCATCATGATCCTGAAGGACGGCCGCATTGTGGACGAGCTGACGGCGGATGAAGCAAGCGAAAAGCAGATCCTGAGCAAGATGCTGTAAGGGGGTGGGGAAGTGCAGAAGACTATAAAAAAGCTGTTTCGTCAGAACGAAACCTATGTATTTTTGATCCTGCTCGCCCTGTCGGTTTTGATCCAGGCGCGCTCGGGTCAGTTCTATACGTCCAATAACATCGTCGATATTGCTTCGGCCATGATCGTGCCGGGCCTGTTCGCCGTGGGCGAGTTCCTCGTCATTCTGTCCGGCGGCATCGACGTCTCCTTCCCGGCGCTCGCGTCTTTGACGGCGTATGCGACCACGAAGCTGTTCCTTGATCTGGATTATCAGGGAAGTGTCCTGCTGCCCATGCTGACGGCCGTTGTCATCGGCGCTGTTCTCGGCATGTTCAACGGCTTCTTCGTCAGCTTCCTGCGTCTGCCCGCTATGATCGTGACGCTCGGCACCGCCAGCGTCTTCAAGGGCATCATGCAGGGCACGCTCGAATCAAAGCAGCTGGCCGTGATCCCGGCCGGCATGAAGGCCTTCGGCAAGCAGGCCATCTATACCGCGACGAACCCCGTCAGCGGCCTGTCTTCCAAGCTCCCGACGGCATTCCTGGTGTTCGCGGGCGTTTTGCTCCTGACCTTCCTGGTGCTGCGGTACACCATGTTCGGCCGCGGCATCTACGCCATCGGCGGCAACGAATCCGCAGCCTATAACGCGGGCTTCGCCGTCAAGCGGACGAAGTTCCTGCTGTACCTGTTCGCGGGCGTGATCGCCAGCGTCGCGGGCATCATCCGCGTGTGCATGATGCAGCAGTGCCACCCGACGAATATGCTCGGCATGGAAATGAACATCGTCGCGGGCGTCGTGCTCGGCGGCACGGCCATCGTCGGCGGCAAGGGCACGCTGACCGGCTGCGTGCTCGGCACGCTCCTGATCGTGCTGGTGGAAAACTCCATGATCCTCATCGGCGTTCCGGTCGTCTGGAAGGACGTGTTTGTCGGCCTCCTGATCGTCATCGGCACCGCCGTCAGCGCATATCAGGCGACGCACTCCGGCGCGAAGCGCCGCGTCAGAACGCAGGCAAAGGAGGCGCAGCACAATGGCTGATAAAAAGCTGTCCGCAAAGCGCGGATTGAAAATGGACACGCATATCCGGCGCCTGCTCATCATCATGGTCTGCTGGTTCGTGTTCATGGGCATCATGAAGGGCCGCAAATTCTATTCTGTCGTCAACTTCCAGACCATGTTTGCGCAGTTCCCGGAATTCGGCCTCATGTCGCTCGGCGTCATGGTCTGCATGATCTCCAGCGGCATCGACCTCTCCACGGTCGGTGTGGCCAATATGACCTCCATCACCATGGCCCTGCTCATGCGCCGCATCGCAAACGGCGGAAGTGAGCTGAGCCCCGTCTGGATCCTGCCGATCTTCGCGCTCGCGCTTCTCATCGGCGCGGTTGCGGGCCTTCTGAACGGCGTTCTGATCGCGAAGCTGAAGATCCCGCCCATCCTCGCCACGCTCGGCACGGGCGAGCTGTTCTCCGGTATCGGCATTGTCCTGACCGGCGGCAGCGCCATCAGCGATTTCCCCGTGACCTACGCCTATCTCATCAATAACCGCATTGCGGGCATCCCCGTGCAGTTTTTGATCTTTGCCGTCGGTGCGGTCATCCTCTGGTTCCTGCTGAGCAGGACGACCTACGGCAAAAAGCTGACCCTGCTCGGCAGCAGCGAGAATGTCGCCCGCTTCAGCGGCCTGAACGTCGACTGGATCCTCGTCAAGACCTATCTGATCTCGGGCATTTACGCGGCGGCAGGCGGCATGATCATGCTGGCAAACTACAATTCCGCACGCGCGGACTACGGCTCGAACTATACCCTGCAGTGCATCCTGATCGTCGTGCTCGGCGGCGTCAGCCCCAACGGCGGCAAGGGCAAGATCGGCGGCGTGCTGCTCTCGATCTTCCTCGTGCGCGCGCTGGAAACGGGCCTGAACCGGTTCCCGCAGATCAGCAGCTACTATATCTCCCTTGTCTGGGGCGCAGTCCTGCTGCTGGTCATGGTGCTGGATTATCTGAAGGAGCATAAGCGCATCAAAGCATGAAAGGCGGAGAAACAATGGAAAGACGCAGATTTGGGCAGGTCGGCCGGCTGAAGTCGGAGAAGCGGGATGAATATGTCCGCCTCCACGCAGCTGTCTGGCCGGACGTGCTGAAAATGATCACGGCATGCAATCTTGAAAATTACTCGATCTTCATCCGCGGAAACGTCGTCTTCTCGTATTTTGAATATACGGGCACAGATTACGAAGCGGATATGGCAAAGATGGCTGCCGACGAGACCACGCAGCGCTGGTGGCGCTGCACAAGACCCTGCTTCGAGGTCTATGACGAGGCCTGCGACGAGGCGTTCTATACCGATATGGATTCTATTTTCTATTTGAAATAAGGAGGCTGTACCATGAAAACGATCAAGGATAAGCAGATTCTGGTAGGCGCGGACTTTGCCGGCTTCCCCCTGAAGGAAGCGGTCGTTGCGCATCTGAAAAAGAAGGGCTGGACCGTCACAGACGTCGGCGTCCGCACGGGCGACGAGGAGGATACCGACCTCATGTTCCACCGCATCGGCCTGCGCGTCGGCGCGATGATCTCCGAGGGCGAGTTTGAGCGCGCGCTCATCTTCTGCGGCACCGGCATGGGCATCCACATCGCGGCCAGTAAGTGCCCCGGCGTCCACGCGGGCGTTGTAGAGAGCGTTCCGGCTGCGCTGCGCGCCATCACCGGCAACGGCGTCAACGTCCTGGCCATGGGTGCGTTCTATGTCGCGCCGCAGATGGGCAAGGACATCGCTGACGCATACCTGAGCCACAATCTCGGCGACGGCTACGAGTGGTGGCCGAACTTCTATGAGTTCCACAAGCTCGCCATCGACGAGCTGAACGCGTTCGACTACGAGGCCTACAAGGCCAACGGCTTCAAGCTTGAGCACCTGGGCGATTATCCCCTCGAGCTCATGGACAACCCCAATACCTGACCCCAAAGCCGCCGCTCACCCGAGCGGCGGCTTTTTCACCCAAAACAATACGCCCCCTCCATGCGCGGCAGTACAAACACTGCCTCCCATGAAGGGGGCGCACCGTTACCGACCCCGGTGCTTTTTCTTTCGCTTCTGCTGTCTGCGGTCGAATTTCAGCTGTTTTTCCGCGTCCCGCTGCGCGCGGGTGCGCGTTTTTCGTTCCAGCTTCTGCTCCTCCCGCTGCAGCTGCAGCGCCTGCTGCGCCTTTGTCCCCACGCCGCAGTCGGAAGAAGCCCTTCGGATCTCCCGCTGCATGCGCTTCGGATTTGCTGCATCCTGTCTGACAGCTGCTGCAACAGCCGGACTGAATCGCAGCCGCGTGTAATTTTTCAGCACATACGAAAGCACGTCATAGTCCTTCGGTTCCTCGCCGAAGACGATCCTGCAGACCGAGAGCGTCCCACCCTCAAACCGCTCGAACATCCCGACCCAGAACGGCGCTTCAAAAAATACCGTCAGCCTTGTCAGATCACTGTCCATCACGAAACCCTCCCTGAGGAACCTCTGAATCAGAGCTTCCTCCATTATTTTCACAGGAACGGACGACCCGGAGGGGAGGGTTACTTACCTGCGCCGAAGCGCAGACGGCTGGGCTACCTACCAGCTCTGGCGGCGGCAAAAGCCCCCGCGTTGCGTTTTTATCCTGCGCGCAGCAGCCGCCCCAGCGCCTGCCGCCTGTGTCCATATTACCAGAAACAAACTTCTAAATCCAGTGCCGTAAAAGAAATTTTCGGCCTATACCGTCTGCGTATAGTCCTGCAGTGCCTGCTGGAGCGCGGCAAGCGCCTTTTTCTCGATCCGTGACACATATGACCGGCTGATGCCGCACTTTGCGGCAATCTCCCGCTGTGTCAGCGGTGTCCGGTCGCCCAGCCCGTAGCGCAGCGTGATGACCATCCGCTCGCGCTCCGATAACACCTCATCCATGACCTCGTACAGCTTTTTGTACGTCTGCCGCGCGCTCAGATCCTCAAACAGATCTTCGTCCGAGCACAGAACATCCATCAGCGACAGCGCATTCCCGTCCTTCCCCGTCTCAATGCAGTCCGAAAGCGAAACATCCCCCGCCGTCTTCTTCATCGACCGGAAGTACATCAGGATCTCATTCTCAACACACCTGGCCGCATACGTCGCCAGCCGTGCGCCCTTACTTGCATCAAAGGTTGAGATCCCCTTGATCAGCCCGATCGTGCCGATCGAGATCAGATCCTCCTGATCAGCGGACTGCGAGTAGTATTTTTTCATAATGTGTGCCACCAGGCGGAGATTGCGTTCGATCAAAATGTTTCGGGCTTCCAGATCGCCTTCGGCGCTGCGTTTTAAGTACATGCGCTCCTCCTCGGCGGTGAGCGGCTTC
>ENA-OUQF01001647-OUQF01001647.1-human-gut-metagenome-genome-assembly--contig:-NODE-1647-length-12881-cov-12.626150_pt1 | contig 12881 bp, 10 predicted proteins | sample MGYA00237947_ERZ548826 | MGnify/ENA primary metagenome ERZ548826 (study PRJEB26490, sample SAMN05194701) | human gut metagenome | biome: terrestrial biome; feature: human-associated habitat... | reverse complement strand
CCGCACCGGAAAGCCTGCAGCGGGAGGATGCCCGCATTTTGCAGGAGGAGCTGCACTGCACCGCCGTGCGCACCAGCCACTACCCCCAAAGTCCATATTTTCTGGACGAGTGCGACCGGCGGGGTCTGCTGGTGTTCACCGAACTGCCGGGCTGGCAGCACATCGGGGACGACAACTGGAAGGACGCCGCCTGTGAAATGCTGCGGGAGATGCTCCTGCAAAACCGCAGCCACCCCAGCATCATCCTGTGGGGCGTGCGCATCAACGAGAGCGTGGACGACGATGCCTTCTACACCCGCACCAATCAAATTGCCCATCAGCTGGACCCCAGCCGCGCCACCTCCGGTGTGCGGTATCTGGAAAAAAGCCATCTGCTAGAGGATGTCTACGCCTACAACGATTTTTCCCACAACGGCGTAACGCCCGGCGCAAAGCCCAAAAAGGACGTGACCCCGGATATGGGCAAGGCGCTGCTCATCTCGGAATGCAACGGCCATATGTACCCCACCAAGCCCTTTGACGATGGCCCTCATCGACAGGAGCACGCCCTGCGGCACGTCCGGGTGCAGAATGCCGCCTATGCCAGCGGAGAGCACGCCGGGTGCTTCGGCTGGTGTATGTTCGACTACCAGACCCACAAGGACTTTGGCTCCGGGGACCGCATCTGCTACCACGGGGTGCTGGACAGCTTCCGCAACCCCAAGTTGGCGGCAGCGGTCTATGCCAGTCAGGGCGATGTCGACCCGGTGCTGGCAGTCAGCTCCTCCATGGACATCGGCGATAACCCCGCCGGGCAGCTGGGCACGGCCTATGTTTTCAGCAATGCCCAGCAGGTAAGGCTTTACAAAAACGATGTGTTCGTCACCGCCCTGCGCCAAAGCGAGTGGACGGCGCTGCCCCACCCACCTTTTGTGATGGACGATCCCATTGGCGAGCTGTTGGAAACGCAGGAGCACTTTTCTCCCTCCAAGGCAGCCGCTGTGCGGGACTGTCTGCTGGCCGCCGGGAAATACGGCTTGGCGGGACTGCCGCTGGCCTACAAGGTCAAATTCGGCTGGTGTATGCTGCACTACAAAATGAGCTTTGAAGATGGCGTGGCGCTTTACGGCAAATATGTGGGCAACTGGGGCGGCGAAGCTACCCGCTGGCGGTTCGATGCCGTGCAGGACGGCAATGTGGTGCGCAGCGTGACCCTTTGCCCCAGTGCAAAGCTGCACTTGGAAGTCAAGGTCAGCCGGACGGCTCTTCGGGAAAAAGATACTTACGATATGGCGGCTGTCCGGGTGCGCATTCTGGACGAGAATGGCACCCCTGCCCCCTACGCACAGTTCCCGGTGCAGTTTGCGGTGGAGGGCAGCGCCGCCCTTGTGGGCCCGCAGACCGCCGTTGCCGAGGGCGGCATGACCGGCACCTATCTGCGCACCGTGGGCACTGCCGGAGAAGCCCTGCTGACCGTTTCTGCACCGCAGACCCAGCCCGTTGTGCTGCGGTTCACCATTGAAAAGGAGGACGCTGTATGGAACTGACCCTGAAACAGAAAACCGCATTCGGCATTGGTGCCGTGGGCAAGGATATGGTATATGCCCTGTCGGCTTCTTACGTCATGTATTATTATCAGGATGTGCTGGGGCTTTCGGCCAGCTTTGTGGGCGTCGTGCTCATGGCTGCCCGGTTCTTTGATGCTTTCAACGACCCCTTTATGGGGGTTCTGGTGGCAAAGACCCGCACCCGCTGGGGACGTTTCCGTCCATGGATCTTTTCCGGCACGCTGCTCAATGCGCTGGTGCTCTACGCCCTGTTTGCCGCCCCGGCGCTGGACGAAGCGGCGTTGATGGTCTATTTCAGCGTGATGTACATCCTGTGGGGCGTCACCTATACCATGATGGATATTCCGTACTGGTCCATGATCCCGGCCGTAACCCGCACCCCAAAAGACCGGGAGAACCTTTCCATGGTGGGGCGTACCTGTGCAGGCGTTGGTTCGGCTCTTATCGCCATGTTCACCATGCTGCTGGTGGGAGCCCTTGGCGGCGACAGCGAGCGCGCTGGCTTCCGCTGGGTGGCGCTGATCGTAGCGGTAATTTTTGCAGTGACAGAGCTGGTGTGCTGCATTTCCATGAAAGAAACCACCCCCAGTGAGATGAAGACCGCCACCGTAAAGGAGATGTTCTCCGCCCTGTTCCGCAACGATCAGGCTATGGTAGTGGTAGGCAGCATCGTGCTGATCAACTCGGCGCTGTACCTTACCTCCAACTTCATCATCTATTTCTTCAAATACGACCTTGGCGGTGCAGGCTGGAAAGCCACCTACACCCTGTTTTCCACCGTGGGCGGTGCGGCGCAGATCCTTGGCATGATGGTGCTTTACCCCTTGCTACGCAAAAAGTTCAGCAGTACGCAGGTATTTTACCTGAGCCTTGTGCTGGCGCTGTGCGGCTACGGCACGCTGCTGGTGTTCTGCCTGACCGGCCTTTCCCATAGCCTTGCCCTGCTGTGCATTCCGGGCGTGGTGGTGTTCGCCTGCAACGGGATGCTGAGCGTGCTGACCACCCTGTTCCTTTCCAACAGCGTGGATTACGGTCAGCTCAAGACCGGACGCCGGGAGGAGAGCGTTATCTTTTCCATGCAGACCTTTGTGGTCAAGGCTGCCTCCGGTGTAGCGGTATTCCTCACCGGCATCGGGCTGGACCTCATCGGTCTTGTGGGCAACACGGAGGAGACCGGCCCGGTGGCAGTACAAAGCGCCGGAACCCTGCTGGGTCTGCGCCTGATGATGACCGTTCTGCCCATGCTGGTGCTGGCTGGTGCGCTGGTGCTGTTCCGCCGCAACTTTGTTCTCACTGATGCCCGCGCTGCCGAGATCAGCGCACAGCTCCACGGGGAGGAAGCGCACCATGATTGAAACGCTGCACTGGTACGCGGAAACTTCCGGCGGCGTACAGACAGGCAACTGCACGGTCCCGGAGAATGGCGGTGCGCTGCATCTGACGGCAGACCTGCCCGCCGGGACGCTGAAGGCGGTGCGTGCCGAGATGCCGTGGACGATGGACGCAGACGAGCGTCTGTTCATGAACGGCTACCAGACATGGACCTACAGCCCGGAGCTGGACCGGAACGGCAAGCTCCGCGGCACCGACCACATCCCCGGCTTTCTGCGCAAAAAATATGCCTTTGACCGCTACGGCGATTATCATTTTGCGTCTTATGGGCATCAAAAGGGGCAGAGTCACGGCTTTTCCTACTGCTATTTCCGCAAGGGCACACGGTTCCGGCTGGTGGCATCGCTGGACGAGAAGCCGGGCTACACCATCCTCCGCTACGACAGCGGCAAAGCCCTGCTGACGCTGGAGCGTGACTGCGCCGGAGTGGAGCATCCCGGCGGCAGTTTCCCACTCCTTGACCTGTTTTTTGCCGAGGGCGGCGAGACTGAGGTGTTCGACGGCTGGTTTCAGGCTATGGGCGTCAAGCCCCGGACGGAAAAGAAGCTGGCAGGCTATTCCAGTTGGTACAACCGCTATCAGGACATCACCGAGGATACCATCCGGGAGGATCTGACCGGATGCCGCAGTCTGCTTTGCTTGGGAGACCTGTTCCAGATCGACGATGGCTGGGAGCCGAAGGTGGGCGACTGGCTGGAAACAGATGCACAGAAATTCCCCCACGGGCTGAAAGGCATGGTGGAGGAAATTCATGCCACTGGCTTTCAGGCCGGGCTATGGCTTGCACCCTTTGTGTGCGAAAAGGACTCCGCCCTTTTCCGGCAGCATCCAGACTGGCTGCTGAAAGTGGACGGCAAACCGTGGTGCTGCGGCAGCAACTGGAGCAGCTTTTATGCGCTGGATATCGACAACCCGGCCGTTCTGGACTATCTGCGCCGGGTGTTCGACCGGGTGCTGAACGACTGGGGCTTCGACCTTGTCAAGCTGGATTTTCTGTACGGCGCTGCCCCCTTTGGCAACACCCATGAGAGCCGGGCAGCCCGGATGTACCGTGCCATGGAGCTGCTGCGCAGCTGGTGCGGACAAAAAGCCATTCTCGGCTGCGGCGTACCGGTGATGCCCGCCTTCGGGCTGGTGGAGTACTGCCGTGTCAGCTGCGACGTGAGCTTGGACTGGGACGATGTGTGGTATATGCGCCTGTTCCATCGGGAGCGGGTGTCCACAAAGCAAGCCATCAACAACACGGTATTCCGGCGTCAGCTCAATGGCCGTGCCTACGGCAGCGACCCGGATGTGTTCTTCCTCCGGGAGGAAAACTGCGAGCTGACGGCAGAGCAAAAACGCACCCTTGCCACAGTCAATGCCCTGCTGGGCAATGTGTTCCTTACCTCGGATATGCCGTCTCACTACACGGATGCGCAGCGGGCAGAGTACCGCCGTTTGCGCACCCTCTTTGAGCACGCCACGCAGGTGCAGGCAGAAGCGGAAAACGGCCGTCTCTCTATCCGGTATCTGCTGGACGGAGCTCCGCAAAAATTATGTTTCGACCTGTTCTGACAGTGCCAACAAACCACAACAAAACCACACCCGCCCATGTACTGTGCTTTGCACACAATACACAGGCGGGTGTTTTGCTGTTCTTCCGGTACGATCCTCCGTTTTTTAAATACAGCTTGGGTCTGTGCAGCACCGGCGGTGTCACACCCTGCGCTCAATATCGTTATTTGAAAGCCAGCCAGACGCAAAGACGCAGTGCCGGTTACGGCCCTGCCATAATCTGCACTGCGTCTTTTTAATCCTCTGTATACGCAAACAATTCTTCCACCGTGGTGTGAAAGACCTTTGCAATGTCCATCGCCAGTTTCAGGGATGGGTTGTACTTGCCCTTTTCAAGGTTGACAATGGTTTCCCGGCGTACCCCGACCAGCTCGGCCAGCTCCGCCTGCTTGAAATTGTCCCGCTCCCGGTATTCTTTCAGTTTTGTGACCAGTGCCATGCTCAGAGTCCTTTCTCGTCCATCAGCCAGAATGCAACCGTGCGCACGACTTCCATCAGGATCAGCGTCCCCATCAGGCAGTAGCCGATGACCTCGGTGGTAAGCACGAGCCGACCGATGGCACAGGCAAAGCCAATCCCAATCAGGGCGGCCCTGCAGACCTTCAGACAGATGCTGTCGCATCGGTGGAGATTGACCTCGGCCATTTCGTCGGCAGCTTCCTGCTTATATTTCCGCACCCGGATAGCGCGGAATACAAAATACCAGAACGTGAAACCACCCACAACGGTCTGGATAGTGGGATAAAAATCCTTCCAGTCGTTCCGTGCCCACATCCAGTAGTAGAGCGCGACCAGAACGGCAAAGATAATTCTGTCGGCGACCAGCTCTTTCAACGTGACTTTTTTCATAGGAAAGTTCCTTTCTTGTGAATGAAGATATACCATACAATGAAATGAGGTGAGAAATTTCGCACACCTTGTGTGATAAATATATCACATGGCACAGAGCATGTCAATAGAAAATGTGCGAGAAATATAACTTTTCCAGAACGCATGATGAACAATGATTTCAAAAAGGCGGCGAGTGGGCCATCATCCACCGCTGCAAACGCTGCGGAAAGCTCAGCTCCAACCGAGTGGCGGCAGACGACAACCCCATGAAGCTCATGAGCATTGCCATGAAGCCGTTGTGCTCTCCGCCGTTCCCGCTGGACTATATTGAAGAAATGACCGCCTTGATGGGCGGCGATGGACGGATGCGGTAAGCCGCCGCCAAAAACGAAAAGATCGCTGTGCCGGAGAAGTGCTCTGCGGTACAGCGGCCTTTTGCAACTTACCCCCTGATTTTTACAACGAATTGCATATCGCAAATATGCTGTTTGAATGTTGCGTTAATTTTTTGACTTGCGATAATAAACAGGATGTTCTTTCATTCCATCCCATTTTACCCTTCCCGCTGCTCCACGATCTCCAGACTGTCCCGCCCGACATGGCAAAGCAGGAACAGCACCCTCACGCCAGCGGCTTTCGCTTCGGACAGCGCTGTGCCAAACTCCGGCTGAATATCAACATTCGGCCTCACCTCGGCGACACCTTCCATCTGAATTACAAAGGCCACTGCGCACCGATATCCTGCCCGCTGCGCCTGCGCTAATTCGTGCAAGTGCTTCACGCCCCGTTCGGTGGGTGCATCCGGGAAATAGCCGATACCGCCCACTTCCAGTGTGCAGCCTTTGACCTCCAACAGGTATTTCTGTTCGCTCTTTTCCATGTAGAAGTCGATGCGGGATCTGCCATAAGCAAACTCCGGCCTGACAAGGTCAAACTCCTGCTTTGAAAGCCATTCTCCTACCACCTTGTTGGGTGCCTGACTGTCCATGTTGACCCAGCCAAGTTCCTGCTTGCGGACCGCCACAAGGTCGTATTTTGTCTTGCGTTTCGGGTTGTCCGACACTTCCAGACGCACCGCCGCACCGGGCAGCAGCAGTTCCCTGCACCGCCCGGTGTTTTTGACATGGACGGTTTCCACCGTGCCGTTCACATCTACATGGGCAATAAAACGGTTGGGACGGTCAAGAAAAATGCCGTCCACGATTTCTCTGTATTTCAATGTTTACTCCATTTTCATTTTTGTCTGATACGTCTGCGCCAGAACCATTGGCTGCACGCCAAAACAGACTCCTGCAAGCGTTTAACCACTGGCAGGAGCCCGTTCATTTCTTAAAGCTTCGTCATCCACAGACCATGCAGGTTGCAGTAGGCGTATTCAAATCCTCCATCGGAATGTTGTTGGTGTTTCCTGTGGCTATATGATAACATTTCCTATTTAGATTTTCTGTGACCGGGTCACGTAAGACAGTTTTTCACTTAGCGGCAATAAATTTCAATGGCTTTCTGTGCAAATTCTGCCGCACCTTCTCCCCCGGCAGCGTTGATGTTCTCCGTAAACTCGCCGCCGGCACCGTACATCTGTCCAAGTTGATGCAGAATGGGCTTCGTACAGGTATAGTAATTTTCCGTGATAAAGTCCTGCAGTTTTTTCACCTGTTCCTGTACTGTGGGGTCTGCCGGTTCTCTGGTTTGCAGTGTTCCGAATGCCGCTACGATCTCCATCAACTGCTCGTTGATGCTGCCAGATTCCTTCTGCGTCCGCCGGGCGTCTTTTGCCTCAAATTCCTGATACTCTGTGGTTGCGCCCCACTCTTTCTTTGCACGTTCTGCGTATTCCCTGATCTTCTGTGTGTCAAATGCGTTGAAGTCCATAACATTTCCTCCTGTTGTCCGAATCTTCTCCGCAAGAGCGATCAACTTTTCCAGATGCTGTTTTTTCAGGGTCAGCAATGCGATCTGCTGTTCCAGTGCCTTTTCCCGGTCAAACTCCGGGTTTTTCAGAATTTTTCGGATATCCTCCAGTGAAAATTCCAGTTCTCGGAACAGCAAAATTTGTTGCAATCGTTCCAGTGCAGCATCATCATACAGGCGATATCCCGCCTGTGTTCGATGCGCCGGATGCAGCAGACCGATTTTATCGTAATATTGCAGCGTCCGAATGCTCACCCCGGTCAGATTGCTCACTTCCTTGACAGTCATCATTTCGTTTTCCTCCCTTGCGACAAGCTCAGTATACGCTATGACGCAACGTCAGGGTCAAGTGCTTTTTTAGTTTTTTCCGCCGTTTACCACAAGCAGCTCTGCACCGTGGGAATGCCCTCAGCTTCCCATGCCGAGGAGCACCAGCACCAGCACGACCACCACCGCAATGGCGATAAGGCAGCCGCAGCCGCTGCCGTCTCCGCCACCGCCGCCATTGTTGTGGTTTCCGCCACCACCGCCGGACGAACCGCCAAAGTTGCGGTTGAAAGCCGTCATGTACTGGGCATAGCCCGTGTCACCTTTGCCGAAATAGCCGTAATCACCGTTTGCCATGGTATTTTCCTCCGTCCGAAGTGTGTTTTGCTTCTCTTTCTGATTCTATTCTATCAGGAGCGTTGTCCCATAAAAATCCCTTTCAGAAAATTAGTCCATCTTTTTCCAGCGCCTTTACCAGTAGTACTCTGCGGCATGAGCAACGAAAAATGTCTCCGTGTCACCGGCACGGTAAGGGCGAATACCCGCAGGGAACGACAAAGCAGCCATTGCATGAGCCAGCTTCACTCTTGGCGTGAGCTGGATGAAAAATCAGAAGGGTCGTTTTTCTTGACTTCGACCCGGCAGAAGAGTATACTCCGTGGCAGTGAAATATTCGGCTATGACGAGAAAGAGTACCCGGAAAGAATGCTGCAGAGAGCTGCCGGATGGTGCAAGGCAGTGCAGGGCGTCCGTGGGAAGATCCTCTCCGAGCTTTCCGGCTGAATGGGCGGTATCTACGCCCCAGTAAGCGGGAACGGCAGGCCCCCGTTATCACGGGCCGCGCATTGTTGGATGCGCACTGAGGGGCCGGGCTTTGCACCGGCAATAAGAGTGGTACCGCAGAGGAGTTTATGCGCCTTTGTCTCTTACGAACCGTAGGGGACAAAGGCGTTTTTGTTTGCGGGAAAGCCATTTTCCGGATGTTTCATTGCCTTTGCATCCGCAAAAATAAGTGTTCAGGAAAAAGGAGAGTTTATCATGAAAACATTGGAAAAAGTAAGCGACTTTGTGGGCAAATACATGGCCGCCATCGTCATTGTGGTAGCGGCACTGGCGCTGCTGTTCCCCGGTCCCTTCAGCGTGGTAAAAACCGCATGGGTCAACACCCTGCTGGGCATCGTCATGTTTGGCATGGGTCTTACCCTGAAGCCGGAGGACTTCAAGGTAGTGTTCAGCCGCCCGAAAGACGTGGTCGTTGGCTGCATTGCCCAGTTCACCCTGATGCCCTTTCTGGCATGGGCGCTGACCCAGGTGTTCCACTTGCCCACTGAGCTTGCCATCGGTGTCATTCTGGTGGGCACCTGCCCCGGCGGCACCTCCTCTAACGTGATGACCTACCTTTCCAAGGGCGACGTTGCACTGTCCGTTGGCATGACCGCAGTTTCCACCGTGCTGGCGCCCTTCCTCACCCCGCTGCTGACCCTGCTGTATGCCGGTCAGCGGGTGGAGGTGAACCCCATGAGCATGTTCCTGTCCATCGTCAAGGTGGTGCTGGTTCCCATCGCACTGGGCTTTGTGGTCAACCACTTCTTCCACGCCTTCACCCAGAACGCCGTCCGGGTGCTGCCGCTGATCTCCACCACTTCCATCGTGCTCATCATCTGCGCTGTTGTGTCCGCAAACTCCGCCAAGATCATGACCAGCGGTCTGCTGATCCTTGTCGTGGTCATCCTGCACAACCTGCTGGGCTACCTCACCGGCTTTGGCGTGGGTAAGCTGCTGAAGCTGGATTCCACCAAGTGCCGTGCAATTTCCATCGAGGTCGGAATGCAGAACTCCGGTCTGGCCACCTCTCTGGCTGCCGCCCACTTTGCACAGTATCCGCTGGCAACCATCCCCGGCGCTGTGTTCTCTGTGTGGCATAACATTTCCGGTGCCGTCCTCGCCAACTTCTTTGCCCGCACCGCCGAGAAGAAGGACTGAGTTACTACATACCATAAAGGGCTGCTGCACAAGGTCTGTTCCCTGTGCAGCAGCCCTTTTTTCAGTACAAAATTCTGGAGACGTGATGTTCCTGCTTACCCAGATACAGCTCCACGATCATCCGTCCGTTTTCGGTGTTGCAAAGCTCATCCCTACAGTATATGCCCTTTTCACAACTGTCGCTGTGAATGCCAATATATACTTGAACCACTTCCCAGCGCACAGCGGGTACCCGACGACTTCATGAAACAGCTCAAACAGAACAGATAAATACAGAGTGACAGCATTTCAAGCTGAAACGCTGTCACTCTGTAGGAACTGCGTAATGACTGACGATTATCCTTCTACTTTGACCGCAGCACGATCGCTCTTTGCGTTTCCATCCGCATCCAGCGTGATGTGCACAAAATGTTCCGGCTTATCATAATCCTTTGTCTCGCCGTCATCGGTATAGTATTCATAGGATGCACCATCGGGAGCATAGGCAAGCAGACGCAGATCTGCAAAATCCACATCGGCAACGCTCTGGATCTTTTTGCCGTCCTTGGCAAGGGGCAGAAGGTGTCCCTTGCGCATAAAGAACACCACTTCATCCAGCTCCACCGGAATGTAATGATGACCCGCTGGCAGCACGCTGGTTTCCATGCGGTTGCTTTCGCTGCACTTTACCCGCACCTGCAGCATCTCCTCCGGCAGATAAACATACCGACCACGGGCATTTTGCTCATATACCGGGGCGATCAACAGGCTTTCACCGATCATCACCTCATCCTCCACCCGGCGGGCAAAGTCGTCCTCCGGGAAGGCAAACGCCAACGGCATACAGTACATGCTGTCGTGCAGAGCAGCCTTCATGTATTCGCTGTAAATGTAGGGCAGCAACAGGTAGCGCAGCTGTAAAATACCAGCAAAGGCGGCCTTGTTCTTAAAGCGGTAGGGTTCCTGCCGGCGGGTGTCCTTGGCAGAGTGGTTCCGCAGCAGCGGAGAGAAGATGCCCATGCCGTACCAGCGCAGCACCAGATCCTCCGTGGTATTGCTGCCAAAGCCGCCAATGTCGGGGCCTTCGTACAGGAAGCCGCACATATTCAGGGAGGGCATCATGCGCAGCGCAAGCAGAATGTGGCTCCACCAAGAATGGTTGTCGCCGGTCCAGATGCCGCCATACCGGTGCATCCCGATGCAGGCAGAACGGGAGTACATCAAAATGCGCTTGTCCGGCTCCAGCCGCTCGAAAGCCTCGCCCGCCGCACGGGTCATGTTATAACCAAAAAGATTATGTACCTTGTCGTGCCGCATACGCCCCTGTTTGGTGTTGTGGTAGAACAGCTTATAATCGTTTTCGTTGTTGGAAAGCTCTGCCACCATGCCGGTAAAAGCACCAAAGCTGGAAATATCTAGGTTTTGCTTGTTGTATTCCCCAATTTTAGCAAAGGTCTTTTTCAGTCTTTCCTCTGCGTAGAAGATTGCTGGCTCGTTCATATCATTCCAGAAGCCCTCGATCCCCTGATCCAGCAGAACTTTATATTGACTGCCAAACCAAGCGCGGGCTTCCGGGTTGAGCATATCGGGGAAGTGTACCCGCCCCGGCCACACACCGGCTACAAAGGGAGTGCCATCCTGATTCGTGCAGAAGTAGCCGTTTTTCACGCCTTCCTCGTACACATCATATCCCTCTTCGACCTTGACTCCTGCATCGATGATGGGGACAAGATGGATGCCCTGCGCTTTCATCTCGGCGGCAAAGTCTGCAAAACGCGGGAAGCGCTGCGCATCCACCGTAAAGTCCTTGTAACGCTCCATGTAATCAATATCCAGAACCACAGCGTCCAGCGGCATATGATTGGCACGGTAATTTGCCACCACCTCGCGGACCTCGTCCTCGTTCATGTAGCTCCAGCGGCTCTGGGCGTTGCCAAAAGCCCATTTGGGCGGAATATAACTGCGCCCAACCAACTGGCGGAACTGGTGCACAATATCGGTCAGGCTCTCGCCCTCAATGATGTAGAGATCGTAATTTTCCTCGGGTACCGTGATGCGCAAGGTATCCATGTCGGTGTAGCCGCAGTCAAAGGTGACCTTGCCCGGGTAGTCGATAAAAAAGCCAAATGTATCCTTGCCGGACACGATCATAAAATTATAAGCGCCGTACAGCGAGGATTTGCCCTCGGTATGGTTGCCGTCATCGGAGCATTTGCTTTCGTACACCCACCCGCGCTTGTTGATACCACGGACGTTTTCGCCAAGACCATACAGGACATCCTGCGGTTCCATGGCATAGGAGAAACCATCCGGCTCCTTGGTCAGATAGGGTATCGTTTCCATCATGGGCAAAAAAGAACCCACTACACTTTCGGTATCAAACGGTTGACCATATTGCTTTTTGTAGATCATAGTAAAACACCTCTCCTTTATTTTTTGAATCGTCACAGTGTAAAACGTACCAACGTATTTTTGATGGACAATTAAGAAACGTCTGCATGGATGGCGCAGACCTGTTCCCGCAGCTCGGTGCGCAGCCGGGCAAGCATCTGCTGACGCTCCGCCTCCACCTCCTGCGGTGTGATGGGATCACAGCCACCGTTTCAGCACATCGTTCAGTTTATTCAAATCAAGCGGTTTGGCGATATGCTCGTTCATGCCGGTGTTCTTTGCCAGCTGCACGTCCTCGGCAAAGGCATTTGCCGTCATGGCAATGATGGGCACTTTGCCCCGGCTGCCGGCAAGGGCACGGATCGCAGCAGTGGCTTCGTAACCATTCATGATGGGCATCTGGATGTCCATCAAAATGAGATCGTACCACTTTTCTGGCGCTTCCATCACCTTTTCGACTGCAATTTTTCCGTTTTCGGCGCTGTCGATGGTCACGCCCGTCATGCCTATGATCTCGGTTGCGATCTCACGGTTCAGCTCGTTATCTTCCACAAGAAGGATCCGCTTACCCGCATAGTTTTCCTTCGCAAAGTCTTCCAGATAGTTCCGAGCGTTTTCCTCCTTCTTCCCGGATGTAAACTGCCGCAGAGTTGCCGTCAGACGGGAACGGAACAGCGGTTTTGCCATAAACGCATTCACGCCCGCCGCTCTGGCTTCTTCTTCGATCTCGCTGAAATCAAAGGAAGTCAGGATGATGATCGTGACATCTTCTCCTACCCGTTCCCGGATTTTTCTGGCGGTTGCAATACCGTCCATTTCCGGCATCTTCCAGTCCAGAATCACCGCAAAATAGTCACGGTTGGTCTCATGACGCGCATAGCAGCGCTCCACAGCTTCCTTACCGGTCAGGACCCATTCGCCCGCGATGCCGATCTCCTGAAGGGTCGCAACGGTGCTTTCGCAGCAGGTCTTGTCATCGTCCACGACCAGTACCGGCAGATCGAGCAGTTCTTTTTCCTGTTC
>ENA-OUQF01001645-OUQF01001645.1-human-gut-metagenome-genome-assembly--contig:-NODE-1645-length-12888-cov-5.981766_pt1 | contig 12888 bp, 10 predicted proteins | sample MGYA00237947_ERZ548826 | MGnify/ENA primary metagenome ERZ548826 (study PRJEB26490, sample SAMN05194701) | human gut metagenome | biome: terrestrial biome; feature: human-associated habitat; material... | reverse complement strand
CCTCGGTCACGCCCTGGAACGTCTTGAACATCAGGTTGAACTGACGGATATCGGTAAAGTTGTGCTTGCCACAGGTGGGGCAGGGGATGTTGTGCTCCTCAACGAAGTCCTTCATCTCGCTCTGGGAGAAGGCGTCAATGGGCTTACTCAGCTCGAAGCCGTTCTCCGCGCACCAGTCCTCAATGAGCTTATCCGCGCGGAAGCGCTCGTGGCACTCGCGGCAGTCCATCAGAGGATCGGAGAAGCCGCTCAGATGGCCGCTCGCCACCCAGGTCTGGGGATTCATCAGGATCGCTGCGTCGAGGCCGACGTTGTAGGGATTCTCCTGCACGAACTTCTTCCACCAGGCATTCTTGATGTTCTTCTTCAGCTCCGCGCCGAGCGGGCCGTAGTCCCAGGTGTTGGCAAGGCCGCCGTAGATCTCGCTGCCGGGGAACACAAAGCCGCGGTTCTTGCACAGGGCAACGATCTTGTCCATCGTCTTTTCGGTGTTTTTCATGGTTTCTTCTCCTTTTCGTTTGGTGGCCCGGAGCGTTTTCAAAATTGCGTGTACGCAATTTTGACGCCATGCGCCCCGATCGCCGCGTTGGCGGCGAGGGACGCAGCTCAAAACCTTGCGTTTTTGCGCAGCAAAAACGCCCTGAGCCGGTATTCGGCTCAGGGCGAACAAAGCATTGTCCGTGGTTCCACCTGAATTCCCCGTTGGAGGCGGGGCACTTCATTCCCGATAACGGCGGGGACCGGCGCGGCATTTCCGCCGCGCGGCTCAAAAGCGCCGCTTTTCCTCTCGCGCAGGAACTCGCACCATCCGTCCCCTCTCTGGAGCGCAGCAAGAAAAAGCTTCTTTCTCACAGCCTTTTGTTGTGCGTAGCATAGCACGCCGCCGCGCGCTTGTCAAGTCACTTTTCCGCAAAGAACGCTTCGATGGCTTCGCGCTCCGCGCCGACGCTGCCCTGCACGAACTCCGGCTTGCCGCCGCCGCGCCCTGAGAGCGCCGCGTTCAGCTCCTTTGTCAGCGCGCGCAGATCGCCGCCGCGCTGTCCGATGGCGTATTTCCACGCGCTGCCCGCGCCCGCGAACACCGCGCAGCGCCCGCCGCAGGTCTCCGCCACCGCGTCGCAGAGCCTGCGCACGCTGTCGCCGTTCATCTCGTCCTCGAAAAGCAGCACGTCGCCGCTGCCCGCATACCGCGCCGCGACGCCCGCGAACACGCTCTCCTCCAATTTTGCGCAGCGCAGCTTGAGCGCGGAAAGCTCGCCCTGCAAGCGCTCGACCGCCGCAGCGGCAGCCGTCGGCTTGACGGAGAGCGCCTGCGCGGCCGCCACGTCCTGCGCCCAACAGGCGGAAAGATAGCGGTATGCCCGCCCGCCGCACAGCAGCTCGATGCGCACGCCCTCGCGGAATTTCTGCACGGAGAGAAACTTCACGATGCCGACCTGTCCGCTCCGCATGACGTGCGTGCCGCAGCACGCGCAGCAGTCCGCGCCGGGGAAGGTCACGATGCGCACGTCGCCCTCGAGCGGCTTTTTGCTGCGGTAGTCGATCGCGTCCAGCTCTGCGCCGCGGTAGAGATGAATGTCGATGGCGTGATCCTCATAGATGTACCGGTTCGCCGCTGCCTCGAGCTCCAACAGCTCCTCCCACGGAATGTCGGCGTTGAAGTCGATGGTCACGCTCTCCGCGCCCATGTGGAAGCCCACATTGTCGCAGCTGTAGCGCGCGCAGATCAGCCCAGAGCAGATGTGCTCGCCGGAGTGCTGCTGCATGTGGTCGAAGCGCCGCGCCCAGTCGATCTTCCCGTGTACGGCCGCGCCAACGGGCAGGGGAGAGGCGCATTTGTGCGTGATGACGCCCGCCTTTTCGTGCACGTCCAGCACCTCGGCGCCGCCGAGCACACCGGTGTCATACGGCTGCCCGCCGCCCTCGGGATAAAACGCCGTGCGGTCGAGCACGACGGCGAAGCCGTCCTTGACCGCCTCGCACGCGAGCACCCTCGCGTCAAACTCCGTCAGAAAGGGGTCGGCATAGTATAGCTTTTCGGTCTCCATGAAAAAATTTCCTTTCGTTTCCGCGCCCGTGCGGGGCGCAAAATAGTTCCTAAGAAATGCTGACGATGAACCGCCACAGCGGGTCGATGAGCCAGAGCCCCACCACAGCCGAGCAGACATTTGCGGCGACGGCGTAGCCAACCGCGCGCCCTCGGCTCTTCTCCGTCAGCAGCCGGCGGTAGGCAAGCAGCTCGACCACCATGATGATCAGCTCAATGGGGAGATAGAAGAGCAGCGACCAGCCGCTCACGCCGTGGTTGAGCACCGTCACGGCAAGGTAGAGCGCGAAGCCGCCTTGCGTCACAAGGTTCACGAGCAGAAACACCAGCAAGCTCCGACGGCTCCGATAGCCGAAGGCGAGCAGCAGCACGCCCTCGATGAGCAGCGTCGGCAGCAGCATACAGAAAAATTGCAGGAGATAGGCAACCGCCGCGCTCGGCGCGCTCGCGGTCCTTTTCGCCCAATCCACCGTCGCGCTCGATTGCAGCGTCGCGCGGTGCAGCGTATCGGACACCCAGCTCTCGCCGCTTTTTGTCACGAGAATGATCCGATACGTATCCGGTACGCCATGGTAGCGGAAGGAGTGGAGCCGCACCCCGCCTGCGTCGCTGCCGATCAGGTCGCCCCACATGGGCGCGCCGTTGGTGCCCTGCGCGGTGCAGGCGTGCCAGCCCTCCGGCACCGCTGCCCGCAGCGCGTCCAGCAGCTCGTCATCCAGCGCGGCGATTTCCTCCTCGGAGTAGCTCCAATCCAGCCCGCTGTATGTGTCATCCCCATCTCCGGAGCCATAGGTGTGCCCCTGATAATCCCCCTTTTCCAAAAGGTCGAGGTAGTACGGCTCGCTCGGCGCGTTTACCACCTTCACCGTCAGCTGGGCCTTCGGCCCCGAGTCGGCAAGGGCCGATACTGTCAGCAGCATCGCCGTCAGCAGCAAGAGAATACCAGTTCGCAGAGACTTTTTCATTTCTTTCGCTCCTTTCTGTTTCCGTCCTGCCTCTTCCAAAAGCAGGACCTTTGCATATTTTGACGCAAAACCGCGCCGTTTTGTTCCGAAATTCCAAAAAATCCTATTCGATCCACCCCTGCGCCTGCTTATAGCGCAGAATACGCAGCACGTGCGCGTCGATCTCACGCTCCGCGATGCGCCCGTCCGCCACCGCCGCGAGGACGGCGGGAATGTCGTTTTGGTAGTCACTCGTGATGAGCATATCGTTCCCCGCGAGCACCGCCAGCACCGCGGCCTCGCCGTTCGCGTACTGCTTCACCGCGTCCATCGCGAGGTCGTCCGTGATGACAATGCCATCAAAGCCCAAGGTCTCGCGCAGCACCTCATGCACGGCGGGGGAGAGGGACGCCGGCAGCGCAGCGTCCATGCACTCCACCACGTTGTGGCTCACGAGCACGAACGGCGCGCCCGCTTCCATGCCCGCCCGGAACGGCAGGAAGTCGCTCTGCTCAAACGTCTCATACGGCCGTTTGTCGATGGCGACGCCCGTGTGCGTGTCGGCGTTGTTCCCATAGCCGGGGAAGTGCTTGAGGACCGCCGCCACCCCCGCGTCCCGGATCGCGCCGACCGCCGCCGTCACAAATTCGCTCGTCGCCGCGGCGTCTCCGCCGAACGAGCGCGCGTAGATGAAGTCGCCCGCGTCGGTGGATACGTCGCACACCGGCGCAAGGTTTACGTTGATGCCGAGCGCCAGAAGCTGCTTGTTATAGTCCAGCGTCTCCGCGGCAAGACCGTCCATGCCGCGCGCGGCATACAGCTCCTGCGGCGAGGGCAGCGGCTGCGCGAAGAGCTTCGGGTCGCGGCTCGCGCGCGTCACCGTGCCGCCCTCCTCGTCGCTGCCGATGAAGAGCGGAAGCTCCGCCGCGGCCTGATAGCTCTCGAGCTTCGCCGTCAGCTCCTCCGCGCTCAGCCAGCCGCCGTCTGCGTCCTTGTAGTCCCGCCCAAAGAGCAGCAGCCCCCCGAGGTGGTAGGCAGCTACATCCTCCGCCGCGCCCATTTCGGGACAGCGGACAAAGAACATCTGCCCGACCTTTTCCTCGATCGACATCCCCGCGATGCGCTCGCGCAGCCGCGCCTCAGCCTGCTCGGCCTCGCTCGGCTCCGTCGGCGTGACCGGCGTTGGGTCGACCGTCGGCGGCGCGGGGTCAACGACCGGTGCGTCCGGCTCCGTTTTGCCCGCGCAGCCCGCGAGCAGGCACAGCGCCGCAAGCAGCGCAAAAATTCTTCGTTTCATCGTGTATTTCCCTCATTTGTTCGCGCGTTGTGTGCTTCTCTTTGCCGCGTTCCGCGGCTCTTTCCCTGATTTTACCATGCCCCGCGCCCAAACGCAACCCGCCGCCCCGCGCTCTGCATCGGCTTTTGCGCCCGCCGCCAACGGCAAACCGTTAGGAAGTCCTTGCGCCCGCGGGCCAAACATGATAAAATACCCACAGAACCCTTTTGTGCAAAACCATCTATATCGGAATAAGACGGATCGGGATTTAATCTGGAGGGGAGATATGAAAAAGAAAGCTTTGAAAGCAGCTTTAGCATTTTTTATTTGCTGGGTATTTTTTGTTGCCCTTGAGGGCTTGCTTTTAATTGGAAGCACAGACCCCGGAAAAGCTCCGCTTATAGTGCTTGGCGGCGCACATATTGCTGATGAAATTGATGCTTATAGCAGTTTGGGTTTCTCACAAACCTATTATCTCACATATCCCGATTCATTTGTGTCTGGCGAGTTCAAGGTTTTTGGAGTTAAAGTTGCAGGGTGGGAGCGTTAAATTCTGCTTTGCCCCCGATAAGACACCAAAAGCCCCCGTCGAAAGACGGGGGCTTTTGGCTGTGTGTTGTGTGTATTTTTAGGAGGGAGAAAATCACATCGGGGATCACGTAACCCCTTTGCAAGTATTAAGATACCAGCGATTTATGGCTAAAACTTGAAAACCGTGTGAACAAATTGTAAATAAGCGGCTCCAAAAGCAGTCTTTTGATCGGCAGACAAAAAAGAGACGTCCTCGCGGACGTCTCTCGCTGTTTGGTTCGATCAGCCAATGCTGTTGAGCTTGGTGGTCAGAGCGCTCTTCTTGTGAGCAGCGTTGTTCTTGTGCAGCAGACCCTTCGCGGCAGACTTGTCCACGATCTTCACTGCGACCTTGTAAGCACCCTCGGCCTCGGTGCGATTGCCTTCAGCGGCAGCCGCCTCGAACTTCTTGAGTGCGGTCTTCAGTGCGGACTTGTCAGCCTTGTTGCGGGCGTTACGCACCTCAGCGAGCTGGACGCGCTTCTTGGCAGACTTAATATTCGGCAAACCAAACACCTCCTCCGGTTGGGATTTGACGGCGAACATAAAAAATCCACCGTGCAGAATGGTATTTTAACAAAGTTTTCGAGGAATTGCAAGCACTTTTTTCAGATTTTCTCCACTTTTTTGTATGCTTCAAAATTTAGGGGACATAATGAGAGCAATATACAAGATTTAGTGGAAGGCAGGCGGTTTTATGAACGCACGGCGGACGGACCTGGCGCTGGAGGCGCACGCGCTGTTCCGCGCGGCGCAAAAGGACGACGCCATCGACGGCCTCACGCTCACCGAGCGGACGCGCCGCGGCTGCGCCGTGACCACGGTGACGGTGGAGGGCGAGGCGGCCTCGCGCGCCCTCGGCAAGCCGCGCGGGACCTACGTCACGCTCGACCTGCGCGCGCTTTCTCCCGAGGACCCCGCGTACACGGAGCGCGCGGCGCTCGCGCTCCGCGACGAGCTGCGTGCCCTCCTCGGCCATGCGGTCGATACCGCCCTCGTGGTCGGACTCGGCAACCGCGCCATGACGCCCGACGTCATCGGTCCCCGCGCCGCCGATCATGTGCCCGCCACGCGCCACCTGAAGGGCTGCGCCGCCTTCGGTGCGCTCGCGGATGTCAGCGTGCTGACGCCCGGCGTCCTCGGCACAACGGGATTGGAGGCTGCCGAGCTCGTGCGCGGCGCGGTGGAGACCGTGCGCCCCGACCTTGTCGTTGCCGTCGACGCGCTGGCGTCGCAGAGCCTCGGGCGCGTCTGCACCACCGTCCAGCTCACGGATGCCGGCATCGTCCCCGGCTCGGGCGTCGGCAACCACCGCCGCGCCCTCACGCGCGAGACGCTCGGCGTTCCCGTTCTCGCCGTCGGCGTCCCCACCGTGGTGGACGCCGCCACGCTCGCGCTCGACCTTTTAGACGAGGCAGGGGCGGACCTCCCCGATCCCGCCGCCCTGCGCGGACAGGGGAGCGTCATGGTCACGCCGCGCGACATCGACGCGCGTGCCGGGCAGCTTGCCCGCGTCGTCGGCTTCGGCGTCGGCCTTGCTCTCCAGCCTTCGCTCTCGCTCGACGAGCTGCGCGCCCTGATCGACTGATTTTGTCACATCCGTGCGCGGAAAAGACCGATGAAATGAGAATTTCTGCGCTCCTTCCATTGCAATCCGCGCTTTTTTGCGCTACAATGACAGCAAATTTCAAAAAAGGAGCGCAAGCTATGTACGATCTCAAGGATTTCAAGGCCGCGGACCACATTCCCGCCCTGCTCGACTGGATGCGCGCGCAGATGAAAGGCTGCGGCGGCAAAACCGCCGTCGTCGGGATCTCCGGCGGCAAGGACAGCTCGGTGATCGCCGCGCTGTGCGTCGAGGCGTATGGCCGCGAGAACGTGGTCGGCGTCCTCATGCCCGACGGCGTCCAGCCCGACATCGACTACTCCAACGGCATCGTGGACTTCCTCGGCATCAAGCACTACACCTTCAACATTCACGGCGGCACGAGCGGCATTCTGGGCGAGATGGCCCGCCTCGGCATCGAGGCCAGCCGCCAGACCACCGTCAACCTTCCCTCCCGCATCCGCATGGCGACGCTGTACGCCATCGCCCAGAGCATGGACGCGGGCATCGTGGTCAACACCTCCAACCTTTCCGAGGACTGGGTCGGCTACTGCACCATCTACGGCGACAGCGCGGGTGCGTTCTCGCCCATCGGGATGTACACCACCGAGGAGGTCATCGCCATCGGCCGCGCGCTGGGCCTGCCCGAGCGCTTCCTCATCAAGCCCCCGTCCGACGGCCTGACCGGCAAGACCGACGAGGACAACCTCGGCTTTTCCTACCACGCGGTGAACGAATACGTCCGCAAGGGCGTCGCCGATCCCGCCATTAAAGAGCAGATCGACCATAAGCACCGCGTCAGCCGCTTCAAGTTCGAGACCATCCCCGTCTACAACAACGGCCTGCCCATCGTCATTGAGGACGGCACGGATTTCTACAAGTAAAAAGCCAAAAGGAAAGAGCGCCCGAACGGGCGCTCTTTCTTATGCCGCTGTATGGGTCTTACACCACCGCGAAGAACTTGATGAGGAAGAGGATGGAGATGACATAGGTCAGAACGCTGACGTCCTTGGCCTTGCCGGAGAAGACCTTGACCACGGTGTAGGAGATCAGGCCCAGACCGATGGCGTGGCCGATGGAGCCGGACACGGGCATACCGATGAGCATGATGGACACCGGCAGCATCTGATCCATATCGTCGAAGTTGACGTTCTTGAGGCCCTGGAGCATCAGCACGCCGACGTAGATGAGCGCGGCGGAGGTCGCAGCGCCGGGGATGATGGCGGCGATGGGGGCGAGGAACATGCAGGCGAGGAAGAGAACGGCGGTGGTCAGCGCGGTCAGACCGGTGCGGCCGCCGGCCTCAACGCCGGAAGCGGACTCGATGAAGGTGGTGACGGTGGAGGTGCCGGTGCAGGCGCCCACCACGGTGCCGATGGCGTCGGACAGCAGGGCTTCCTTCATGTTGGGCATATCGCCCTTCTCGTCCACCATGCCGGCACGGGAGGCGGTGCCCACCAAAGTGCCGATGGTGTCGAACATGTCAATGATGCAGAAGGTGATAATCAGGGTGATGGCGGTGAACCAGCCGATTTCCATGAAGCCAGCGAAGTTGAACTTGAACAGGGTAACCTTGGCCATATCGGCGAAGGGAGGCAGGAAGGAAGCGGTAGCCAGGGAGGCGAAGGGGTTGGTGTGCAGGAAGGCGAAGGAGCCGATCCAGTAAATCACGGAAGCGACGAGCATACCGTACAGCACGGAACCCTTGATGCCCTTCTTGGACATCGCCAGGATGACAAACAGGCCGACAAACATGGTCACGACGGTCAGGATCATGGTGGCGAAACCGGTGTCGCCCATGTTATTCTGCAGGTAGCTGGGAGTCAGTGCGCCAAAGAAGTCGCGCATGACATAGAAGGGAGTGGTGAAGCCGTTGCCCTCTGCATAGACACCCACGTTGGAGCCAAGGCCGATATTCATCAGCATCAGGCCGATAGCGGGAGAGATGCCCAGACGGATGCCGAGGGGAATGGCCTCCACGATCTTCTCGCGGACGTTGAAGATGGACAGGACAACGAAGACGATGCCCTCCAGCAGGATGATGACCAGAGCGGCCTGGAAGGAAGCCACGTAGGTCATGCCGGTCATGGCAACGATGTTGCCGACGACCACGGCAAAGAAGCTGTTCAGACCCATACCGGGAGCCATTGCGAAGGGCTTGTTGGCCAGGAACGCCATGCAGAACGTACCGATGGCAGACGCGATGCAGGTTGCCAGGAACACGCCGTTCCACAGATCCTGTCCGGCGGCGCCGAAGCCGGTGAGCAGGTTCGGGTTCAACGCGATGATGTAGGCCATCGTCATGAACGTCGTGAGGCCAGCCACGACCTCAGTCTTGACGGTGGTCTTGTTCTCGGAGAGCTTGAAAACTTTCTCTAACATAGTATCGACCTTTCTTTTTAGTTTTCCGGCTAAGCCGGTGGAAAAGTACAGTTCCATTGTAACATTTTACAAAAATAATACAATACAGAAGACAACACAAACTTGTGAACAAATTATGTCCTGTTTTCGTCGTTTTGACAAATTACCGCTTTTCCCGGTGTTTTTTGCGGCGATTCCTTTGGATTTTCACCCGTTTTGGAAACGTATCTATGAACATCGCTCTGAATCGTACCGGAATAAGTATCGATATTTAAGGGGCTTCCTCAATTTTGGGAGGAAGCCCCTTACTGTTAAAGTCCTGTTTTTGATTGCTTTTACTGCTTCGGCGCGCGTTTCCGGCAGAGATAGATGTCCAGCTTTTCCTTCATGTTCTCCGGCATCTCCCGGGCTACGGGGCACCGGGCAGCGTTCGCCATGCGCTCCGCAAAGGCAATGAGGAAATCCGTATCCAGCACCATCTGCTCGCCCTTCATCAGCGCCATGGTGTCATAGCGGTTGTGAATGGTGGCAGTATTGGGGGGCGCGATGCGGGCGAAGGACACCGCCGGGACGCCCTTGTCGGCGAAGGGCGTGGAGTCGCTGGAATACACGTCCTGCTTCACCTCCACCGGGAAGCCCAGCTCGTCGCCCAGATAGGAAATATAATGGCACAGCTTTTCCTCGCCGGTGACGCAGGAGATAAACTTGCCCATAATGCAGCCGATCATGTCCAGATTGATGTTCAGCACGCAGTTTTTGAGCTTCTCCTCGTCGGCGCAGTACGCCTTGGAGCCCAGCAGTCCCCGCTCCTCACTGCCGCACCAGATGAAGCGCAGGCCGTAACGGTGGGGGTGCGCCGCGAAATGCTCCGCGATACCCAGAATTCCCAGAGAGCCGGACATATTGTCATAAGCGCCCTGTGACAGGGACGTGGAATCGTAGTGGGCGGTGAAGGCAATATACTCGTCCACCTGTCCCGGCATATCCAGAACGACGTTGTGGGACTGGCCGGTATACTCCTCCTGCTTCAGCGCGATCTTCGCCGTGGAAGCCCCTCTGCGGATCAGCTCCACCGCATCTTTTGCGTTGATGTTCACGCCGGGAATTCGGTTTCCGTTGTGGACGTAAGAGCGCAGCTCCCGCTGGTCGATGTCCCGGTCGGCGTAATTGGTGTTTCCGTCATAGGTGACGAAGCCCACCGCGCCGTTTTCCAGCAGATCGTGGTAGACCCAGTAGCCCAGATAGCCGTCGATCATCACGATTTTCCCCCGGCACTTGCTCAGCGCGTAGGGGCTGGAATCCCGCAGATAATAGAAAGGCGCTTTCACCTCCCCGCTTCCTGCGCACAGGTAGCCCTTGCAGGTCACTTCCACGCCGCCCACCTGCAAAACCGCCTCCTGTATTCTGGACATCGGCACGTCGAGCGGCACGATCTCGGCTTTCAGCCCCAGCCCGGCAATCTTATCCTGCAAATACTGTGCCGTGCGCAGCTCCTCCGGGCTGCCGCCGGTGCGGATATAGGCCGTATCCGCAAATATTTTCATAATCTGTTCCGCGTTCATGGCGTTTCCTCCTTTTTTATATTCTATATAGTAATCCATCCGTGCCAAATTTGCAAGTCCCGGACGGCATCAATATTTTGCTCCACTTTCCAAAGAAATCGCTTGACATGCGTCTGGTTCGATGCTATAATATCACCCGTGGTGATTGAATGCACCCGTGATTTTCATGGGCCTTTAGCTCAGTTGGTCAGAGCCTCCGGCTCATAACCGGATCGTCCCGGGTTCAAATCCCTGAAGGCCCACCAGATTTTTCAGGTCTTCCGCCTTCAAATATAAATACATAGGGGTATAGCTCAATTGGTAGAGCGGCGGTCTCCAAAACCGTAGGCTCTGGGTTCAAGTCCTAGTGCCCCTGCCAGGAATGGGAATTCTCAGTGTCTGCTGAGAATTCCCATTCTTTTTGTATTCAGTTGATTTTTCGGGGTTATTCCCGGTATTTGCGGGATTCCGTAATCCAGTCATCCAGAAACCGCATCTGCTCGTCCGTGTGGAACCAATGCTCGCCGCCGGGCATGACAGTCAGTACCGCGCCGGTTTTCTCCGCAAAGGCCGATATGGTCTCCAGCGAGGTCAGATTGTCATGCTCTCCGTACAAAATGCGGGTGGGAACGCGCCATGAAATCGGATGCTCCCGCACATAGCACAGGTACTTCCACGACAGCGTTTCCCCGAAATCCGTTGGAATCTCCAACTTTTCTGCAAGCTCCTGTTCGGTCACGTCTGCCCACAGCATCATATTTTCAATCAACTTTTCCATATCCACAACGGGAGAAATCAGGCAGGCACTATCAACCAGCGCTCCATCCAGCGAGGACAGCGAGAAAAACGCGCCGATGCTGTTCGCTACCAGTGTGAGACGATCGCAGTGCTTCCGCTGCTGGGCGAAAAACTCCGGGAATTCTTCCTTGGCCTCCCACGGGGTTTGTGCGTGGTAATCAAAGCCGATCACTTCACTGTCCGGGAACAGCTGTCTGTAATGCTCGGCTTCCGCCGCAGAGCCGCCCTTTCCGTGGACATAAATCACAATATTCTTCATAAAAACTCCTTAATCAGACATTTCCGTTGACAATTTTATACTGAACTCCAATTAAAATCTTTAGAAAAGATTTTAATTGCCCGAAGGGCAAGGAGTTCATATGAGACTTGTTTTGTGATTTCTTTCCTTATAAATCACAAAACTGGCAGCGCCATTAGGCGATGCCGTCCTGATTAAAATCAAAGATTTTAATCAGGAAATAGTATTAATCTTTTTCGGCCATAGCAAATGGTCTGCCGCAAAATCTGCGGCAGACCGTTTGGTTATCCCCTGTTGTCTGACTCAGCGTCCGATCTTGATACCGGTCAAACGCTCGTAATACTTGGCGATGGCGCTGTGGTCGTTGCCGCCGCAGTCATTGTTGTGCAGCCACTGCAGAATTTCCTGAACGGAGGCGGTCATGGGGACGGGCGCACCTACAGCATGGGCGCAGTCCAAAGCGTTGTTCAAATCCTTGATGTGCAGGTCGATCTTGAAGCCGGGCTTGTCGTTGCCCGCGATCATCATGGGACCCTTGGCATCCATAACCGTGGAACCGGCGAGGCCGCCGCGGATGGCGCGGTAGACCACCTCAGGGTCAACACCGGCCTTCTGCGCCAGCGTGAAGGCCTCGGCCACCGCCTGAATGTTGCAGGCAACGATGATCTGGTTGGCAAGCTTTGTGGTATTGCCCGCGCCCACATCGCCGCAGAGGGTCACGGAAGCGCCCATCGCGGCGAGGATGTCCTTGCAGGCGTCGAAGACCTCCTGCTTACCGCCCACCATGAAGCTCAGCGTGCCGTCAATGGCCTTTGGCTCGCCGCCGGAAACGGGGGCGTCCAGCATTTCGACGCCTTTCTCCGCCAGAACCGCGGCGATCTCCTTGGAGACCACGGGGCTGATGGAGCTGCAGTCGATGAATATCTGACCAGCGTGCATGTAGTTGACCACATCCCCCAGCATGACCTCCTTGACCTGCGGGCCGTTGGGCAGCATGGTGATGATGATTTCGGCATTTTCCGCCAGCTCCTGACGGGAGACGGCATGGGCGCCGTCCTTCGCCAGCTCCTCCATGGGAGCCTTGCTGCGGTTGTTTACCCAGACCTCATGGCCTGCTTTCAGTAGGTTTCTGACCATAGGCTTGCCCATGATACCAAGACCAATAAATCCGATTTTCATGTAACATTACCTCCCGGAAGAATACGCCGCCGCGCGGCTTTTCTTTATTATCACGCAGTTTTCAGCTACCTGCCTACATTGTAGCAGATGAAACAAATTCTGTCTATTCGTGGAATGTCCAAATCTGACGTGCAAAAATCAGGTAAACTGTGAATTCTGGAAAAGACCTGCTGTCCAAGGGTATTTTACTGGCAGACATCTAAAGATGTATTGAATAATCTGGCATCTGCATCAAATGCCCTGCCGCCCCTGAAGGGGCAATGTATTTTTTATTCTAAGGCAACACCGCACAATTGCGTCTGCGAGTCTCAGCCGTCTTTTTGCTCCA
>ENA-OUQF01001637-OUQF01001637.1-human-gut-metagenome-genome-assembly--contig:-NODE-1637-length-12926-cov-14.910652_pt1 | contig 12926 bp, 9 predicted proteins | sample MGYA00237947_ERZ548826 | MGnify/ENA primary metagenome ERZ548826 (study PRJEB26490, sample SAMN05194701) | human gut metagenome | biome: terrestrial biome; feature: human-associated habitat; material... | reverse complement strand
AGGCCGCCAAGCAGCTGGCCGTGCCGTACGATCTCGCCAAGTACGTGCACGACAATGGCCGTCTGCCGGTCGTCAACTTCGCCGCAGGTGGCGTGGCCACTCCGGCCGATGCCGCGCTCATGATGGAGCTAGGTGCCGAAGGCGTGTTCGTCGGTTCCGGCATCTTCAAGTCCGGAGACCCGGCCAAGCGCGCCGCCGCCATCGTGCAGGCCACCGCCAATTGGCAGGACGCCGATCTGCTCGCACGTCTTTCCGAGAACCTCGGCGAGGCCATGGTCGGCATCAACGAAGACGAGATCGAAACCATCATGGCCGCCCGCGGCGAGTGATTTCGCTGTGATTTCACGTATTGCGGGCGGATGGGGTGTGACTATCGGCCGCCTTATGCCGCCCGTTTTGCGTGATTCGTGATGGTCTCGATGGTTTGGGTAAGGAGATCCGATGGTTGTTGCCGTTGAATACATTTCGAAGGAAGAATCGGCCGACGTTGCCGAAGGTGCGGCTTCTGCGCAACATGGCGTGACTGGCATTCTTGCGGTGCAGGGTGCGTTCGCCGAGCATGCTGCGATGCTGGATCGGCTTGGCGCACCGTGGAAACTGCTGCGTGCCGCCGAGGATTTCGACGATTCAATTGATCGCGTGATTCTGCCTGGCGGCGAAAGCACTACGCAGGGCAAGTTGTTGCGTTCGACCGGCCTGTTTGAGCCGATCGCAGCACATATCGCCGCCGGAAAACCGGTGTTCGGCACGTGCGCGGGCATGATTCTGCTGGCCCGCAAGCTGGATAACGATTCGAACGTCTACTTTGGCGCGCTTGACGCTGTCGTGCGCCGCAATGCGTACGGCCGTCAGTTGGGTTCGTTTGCTGCCACTGCCGATTTCGGTGCCTCTGACGATGCGAATACCGTTTCGGTTATGCCGGGGGAGCGCGTGCCGCAGGATACCCCATCCGACGTGGTGCTCAAGGATTTCCCGCTCGTATTTATCCGTGGACCGTTCGTGGCCGAGGTTGGGCCATCCGCGACCGTTGAGACCTCGGTCGACGGTAATGTGGTCGGCTTGCGCCAGGGCAACATCCTCGCCACGGCGTTCCATCCCGAACTTACCGACGATACCCGCATTCACGAGCTGTTCCTGAGTTTGTAGCTTGCGATTCTGTGTAGCGCGCGGTCTGTGTTGCTCACGGTCTGCGTAGCACGCTGTGTACTCGCTTGAGCCCGTAGCGCGACGCACGCAAGCATATCGGCGGCTTCCAAGGATATTTCCTTGGGGCCGCCGATTTTTTATCTGTGGACTTTCAGCATCTTTTCAATCCCAACTAATACTGGGGAATTCATCGGAAAAATAATCCCCCGTAATACACCGACTTGTCCACATGCGTCCTGCCCACCCGCAATACGCTTTCGGGCTGCGCGTCTCCGGATGGTGCGGGCGGGTCGTCGTCCGCTGTCGACGGTGCTGCCGGTATACGACACGCCGATGTTTTGTAGGGGTAGCGGTCGATGGGATGCAAATTTCCTTGTTTGAATTGACATGGTACACCGGAAAACCTATACTGTTTCAACAGGTACACAGTTATACCAAAAAGGGAAGGAAATATCCCGAATCAACTGAATGGTCAGTTGAAGACATATTGACGTGTATCTACCGCAGCTGGAGTGGGTTCGACGAATGAACGCACGTAAAGCGGGTGCCAATGATGGAACACAAGGAGGAGTACATCATGGAGAAGAAATCCATCAGGATGATTGCGGCGGTGGCCGCTGCGGCGATGCTTGTTCCGCTGGCCGCGTGCGGTGGAGGAAACGCCGCCGACGGCAAGACCACGCTGTCGTTCTTCTCGAACAATTCGCAGGACAAGTACCAGCCGATCATCGACGCGTTCGAAAAGGCCAATCCGGACATCAAGATCGACTACAGCACCACCACCGGTTCCCAGAGTGGCTACCAGCAGACGCTGCAGACTCGAATCTCCGGCGGAAACCTGGCCGACGTCTACATCGTTCCTCCGGAGGCGTTGAGCGATCTGGTCAAAGGCAACTACGCCAAGGACCTGAGCAATGAAAGCTTCATGGATAAAATCGGCGATGCCGCAAAAAAGGCCTATAGCGTGGATGGCAAAGTATACGCCATGGGCGTGAGCACCTGGACCAATGCCTGGGTGTACAACAAGGATCTGCTGAAGAAGGTCGGTTACGACTCCATCCCGGCGACGTGGGATGAATTCCTGACCATGTGCGGCAAACTCAAAGCCGCGGGAATCACCCCATACCTTGAGCCGAAGGATGGACTGGGCAACGCCGTCGAGGGCTGGATCGGCGCTGAATCCGCCAAGCAGGGCGAGGCGCTCGACGCCAAGATCGACGCCGGTAAGGACACGTTCAAGAACGTGTATGGCAAGTACTACGGCGAATGGGACAAGCTGATCAAGCAGAACCTGATGAGCTCCGACGTGTCCGGCCTGAGCGGCGACCAGGTCAAGTCGGAATTCACCGCCGGACGTCTTGCGGTCTATCCTTCCGGCCCGTGGGACATCGACAGCTTCAATGAGACCGGCCTCAACTACGGTTTCGGCCAGATCCCTATGCTGAAGAAGGGTGACACCCCGTACGCGCCGGGCTACATCGATCCGGCCTTCGGCATCAACAACAAGATCTCCGGAGACAAGCTCAAGGCCGCGGAGAAGTTCTTCACCTTCCTGACCTCCGACGAGGGCCTCAAGCTGTACCAGAAGCAGCTGGGCCTGATCCCGTCCGTCAAGGGCTTCAACGCCACGGTGGACGACCACTTCAAGGACGCCTACGACCTGTACATCAAGACCGGCAACGTGTACCTGAATTCCGCCCACTGGAGCAAGGGCACCACCGCGCTGCGCGCCGAGACCTTCACCCAGCTGCAGCAGGTAGCCCTCGGCTCCATCAGCCCTACGCAGGCCGCGGAGAACCTCGATTCCAAGCTCAAGACCCTCTCCTGATCCATCGCGAACAGACATCCATCGCGGCAGGCTGGCGCGGACCCTTCCGTCCGCGCCACGCCTGGACCTGCCAATCTCACGTTTTGTAGAAAGCAACCAACATGTCAGTATCAACAGCGTCAGCGGCGCGTCCACATTCCGCTGATCAGGTAGAGGCGTTGCATCTCAAGCAGCGTCGTCACCGCAACTTCATGGAGAACTTCGCCTCGGCACGCTTCCTGCTGCCGATCATGGTGGTGTTCATCGTGGTGATCCTCATCCCATTCCTGCAAAGCCTGGTGTTCAGCTTCACCGATTACTCCGGTTACAATTTCGCGGACGCGAAGTTCGTGGGGTTCGCGAACTACGTGCAGTGCTTCAAGGATCCGACGCTGCTCGCGGGCCTCGGCTTCACGCTGCTGTACACGGTGGCCACCACCGTGCTCATCACCGTGATCGCCCTGCCGCTGGCTGTGGTGCTCAACCGCAAGTTCTTCGGCCGTAACTTCGCCCGTTCCCTGTTCTTCTTCTTCTCGGTGCCGTCCATGGCCGTGCTCGGCTTGGTCTGGCAGTACATCTTCTCCCCGCTGAAGTCCGGCGTCGTCAACACGCTGCTCGCCAAGATCGGCATCGATGCGATTCCGTGGTTGTCGAATTCCGAACTTGCCAAATTCTGTGTGATTTTCGTAGCGGTATGGGCTCAGATCGGCTGGCACGCCACGCTGTATCTGGCGTATCTGCAGGCTATCCCCGCCGATATCTACGAACAGGCCGCCGTCGATGGCGCAAACCGTCGCCAGCAGTTCTTCAACATCACACTGCCCCAGATGGTTCCGGCCATGGGTGTGAGCATCTTCATGCTGCTTACCGGTGGTTTGAAGGTCTATGATCTGCCGTATGGCCTCACCAGCGGCGGTCCGGGCTACTCCACCTACACCGTGACCCAGTCCATCATCCTCACGGGCATCGGTTCGAGCCGGTACGGACTGGGCTCCGCACTGGGCGTCATCTTCTTCATCTGCTGCGCGCTGTTGGTCGCCCTGCAGCAGGTAATCACCAATCTGGTAGAAAAGAGGCTGTCATGACTCTGCAGCAACGCGAGCGTATCGGCTCGATCATCCGTTCCGTCGTCGTCATCGCTATCGCGCTGATCTGCGCGGTGCCGCTGTACGTCATCGTCATCAACACGTTCAAAAGCAGCGCCGAGATGTCCATGGACCCGATTGGGTTACCAAAGACATGGAATTTCGAGAACTACACGTATGCATTCGGGCATCTGCCCATTGTCAACGCCTTCAAGAACACCATCATCGTGACGGTGGTCGGCGTCGGCCTGCAGGTGCTGTTCGGCGCGCTCGCCGCATACGGCATGATCCTGAAGAAGAGCAAGTTCACCGCCGTGATCGGCGTGCTGCTCATGCTGTCCTTCATCATCCCCGGCCAGACGCTGCTGATTCCGCAGTACCGCATGGAGGCACAGGTGGGTCTCGTCGATTCGCTGCTCGGCCTGATCGTGCTTTACACGGGCGGCGCGACCTTCTGCTACTTCTTGATCGTGCAGTACATGCGCGGCCTGCCGTATGAGATCATCGAGGCCGCCCGTATCGACGGCGCCGGTCCGTTCCGCATCTTCTGGACGATCGTGCTGCCGCTGATCCGCCCGATCCTGACCACCGTCATCGTGTTCCAGACCATGGGCACGTGGAACGACTTCATGACGCCGAGCGTGTACATCTCGTCGACCAACAAACAGACCATCGTGCTGCAGGTGTTCAACGCGATCAGCACCTTCACGACGAACTGGCCGTTGTTCATGACGGTCACCACCATCGCGCTCATCCCGGTGTTCGTGTTCTTCATCTTCTGCCAGCGTTGGATCGTGGCCGGCCTGGTCGCCGGTTCGGTCAAGGGCTGACCGGTCCTCCTGCTTGCGGGAATTCGACAAGGAGCAGCGTTATGCGCTATGAGGTTGATCTTTCGGAAGCCAGCAAGTTCGCGCGGACGCCCGCATACGGGATCCCCGTCATCCGCGCCGCAGCCGCATGCGGGCCGGATGGCGGGACCCTGGGCGCCACGAACCGCTTCCTGACCCGTGACGGATCGCCATGGATCCCCATCGCCGGCGAGATGCACTATTCGCGGATCGCCGCCGAACGGTGGGACACGGAACTCGCGAAGATGGCCGCGGCGGGCATCGACGTCGTATCCACCTACGTGTTCTGGAACCACCATGAGGAGCGCGAGGGGGAGTGGGATTTCTCCGGCAACAGGAACGTGCGCCGATTCGTGGAATTGTGCGTCCGGCACGGACTGCACGTCATCGTGCGGCTGGGACCGTTCTGCCATGGCGAGGTGCGCAACGGCGGACTTCCCGACTGGCTGTACGGCAAGTCGTATGAGGTCCGTTCCCTCGACGCCGGCTTCCTCGATGCGGTGCGCGGTCTCTACGCGCATATCGCGCAGCAGCTGCGCGGCCTGTATTTCAAGGATGGCGGGCCGATCATCGCGGCCCAGGTCGACAACGAGTACATGGCGTCGTCGGCTCCTTGGGAGATGACCACCGGCATCAGCCGTGAATGGGTGCCGTCCGGCCACGATGGGGCCGGCTACCTGGAACGGCTGCGCGACATCGCGATCGAGGAAGGCATCGACCCGCCGATGTTCACCTGCACCGGCTGGCAGTCACCGGTTCCGGACGACATGCTGCCGCTGTGGGGTGGATACGCGTACCGGCCGTGGCTGTTCTACGACGGCGTCGGTGCCGAGGGGATGACGGAGCATCCCGCCACCGACGAGTACCGATACCGGAGGCTGCATGGCTCCAGCACAAGCGACGGCTTCGATCCACCGTACGATCCGGACAGCCGCCCGTACGCCTGCTGCGAGATGGGCGGCGGGATGTTCAATTCGTACGATTACCGTTTCGTGCTGCCGAAGCGCTCCGTCGACGCGATGGCCAACATCAAGCTCGGCTCGGGGTGCGATTTCCTCGGCTACTACATGTTCCATGGCGGAACCAACCCGAAGGGCGCGGCCGGATTCCTCAATGAGGGGCAGACCCCGAAACGCTCCTATGATTTCCAAGCGCCCCTTGGCGAATTCGGACAGGTGCGGGAATCCTACCGGCGGCTGCGCACCCTGCACGAGTTCGTCAAAGCCTTCGGGCCGGAACTCGCCGGAATGCCGGTCTCGTTGCAGGACGGGCAGGACCGCATCGATCCGTCCGACTCCGAGACCCTCCGGTATGCCGTGCGCAGCGATGGCGAACGGGGTTTCGTGTCCATCGACAACTTCCAGGACCATGCGCGCGTGCCGAGCCGTCACGGTGAGCAAATCGACGTGACGACGGGTACCGGTGAGCGCATACGGTTCACCGGCATCGGCCTCGCCGAGGGGGAGAACTGCATATTGCCGTTCAACATGGATCTGGACGGCGTGCGGCTCGTCCGCGCCAACCTGCAGCCGGTCACCGTGCTGCGGGTGCCGGGCCGACCGTTCCGCACGTTCGTGTTCCTCAAGCCCGATGGCATGGATGAGCTGACGTTCCATTTCGAAGGCGACATCCAGGACGTCACCGTCGGCAAGGCGGATTTCGAACGCTTCATGGTCCGGGACGCGGCGGAGATCGTATGCGTCACACGAGCGCTCGCCGGGCGGATGACGGTGTTGGACGGAGGCCTCGCCTTCGTCGACGACGACAACGCGTTGCTGTACGAGGACGGCGATGGGTGGACGCTGGAATCGCCCCGCGCCGAAAACGGGATCGCCGCATATCCGGAAGGCTTGCTCGGCTCTCCGCGGCCGGTGGAGCCCGTATCGGTGTATGCGCGTCTGAGAAGACTGCACGCCGATCGGTACGAAATCGCTTTGCCGGCTGGCATGGGACGGCTTTTCCGCGATCAACGGCAGGTCGCCGATGTCATGCTGAACATCGCATACCAGGGCGATATCGGCTGGCTGTTCTGCGGCGATGTGCTGATCGCCGATAATTTCTGCAACGGCGAGACATGGCAGGTCGGATTGCGCGATTACGCGGATGCCATCGATGCCGCTGGTGGAAAGCTGACGCTGGTCGTCACGCCGCTGAGGCGTGGGGTCCGCGTGAAGGTAACATCGTCGATGGCGGCCCGCCTGGAGCAGTCCGATGCGTGCGTCGCTGACGTCACCGACGTGTATGCTACACCGGTGTACCACATGCCGGTGGGCGAATAACGAATGTAATATACAAAAAACCATGGCTTTATGCCAATTACCAAAGGAGATAATCGTGAGTGCGCGACGCAACTTCGAATGGCCGGAACTGCTGACCGCGGATGGCCGCGGCATCGCCTTCGGTGGCGACTACAATCCCGACCAATGGTCCGAGGACATCTGGGACGACGACATCCGCCTGATGAAGCAGGCCGGCGTCAACACCGTGGCCCTCGCCATCTTCAGCTGGGATCGCATCCAACCCACCGAGGATCGTTGGGATTTCGGCTGGCTCGACCGCATCATCGACAAACTCGGCAATGCCGGCATCGTGGTCGACCTGGCCTCCGCGACGGCGACCGCGCCGCTGTGGCTGTACGAAAGCCACCCGGAGGTCCTTCCGCGTGACAAGTACGGCCATCCGGTCAACGCCGGCTCGCGCCAATCCTGGAGCCCGACCAGCCCGGTGTTCAAGGAATACGCGCTGACCCTGTGCCGCAAGCTCGCCGAACGGTACGGCACCAACCCGTATGTGACCGCATGGCACATGGGCAACGAATACGGGTGGAACAACCGCGAGGACTACTCCGACAACGCGCTCGAGGCCTTCCGCGCATGGTGCCGCCGCAAGTACGGCACCATCGACGCGCTCAATCAGGCGTGGGGCACCACCTTCTGGGGCCAGGAGATGAACGGCTTCGACGAAGTGCTCATCCCACGGTTCATGGGCGCCGACTCGATGGTCAACCCCGGCCAGAAGCTCGACTTCGAACGGTTCGGCAACGACATGCTCCTCGACTTCTACAAAGCCGAACGCGACGCGATCGCCGAAATCTGCCCCGACAAGCCGTTCACCACGAACTTCATGGTCTCCACCGACCAGTGCTGCATGGACTACGCCGCCTGGGCCAAGGAAGTGAACTTCGTATCCAACGACCACTACTTCCACGAGGGCGAATCCCACCTCGACGAGCTGGCCTGCTCCGACGCTCTCATGGATTCGCTCGCGCTCGGCAAGCCGTGGTACGTCATGGAACACTCCACCTCGGCGGTGCAGTGGAAGCCGCTTAACACCCGCAAGCGCAAGGGCGAGACCGTGCGTGACTCCCTGGCCCATGTGGCCATGGGCGCCGACGCCATCAACTTCTTCCAGTGGCGCGCGTCCGCGTTCGGTGCCGAAGCGTTCCATTCGGCCATGGTTCCGCACGCCGGCGAGGACACGAAGCTGTTCCGCCAGGTGTGCGAGCTGGGCGCGTCGTTGCACACGCTCGCCGACGCCGGCGTGCAGGGCACCGAATTGGCGCACTCCGACACGGCGATCCTCTTCAGCGCCGAATCGGAATGGGCCACCCGCTCCCAGACCCTGCCGAGCATGAAACTCAACCACTGGCATGACGTGCGTGACTGGTACCGCGCGTTCCTGGACGCGGGCTCGCGCGCCGACATCGTGCCGCTCGCCTACGACTGGAGCTCGTACAAGACCGTCGTGCTGCCGACCGTGCTGATCCTGAGCACCGCCGACACGCAGCGGTTGGCCGACTTCGCGGCCGCCGGCGGCCGCGTGGTGGTCGGCTACGCGACCGGACTGATCGACGAGCATTTCCACACTTGGCTCGGCGGATACCCGGGCGCGGGCGATGGCCTGTTGCGCTCGATGCTGGGCGTCCGCGGCGAGGAATTCAACATCCTCGGCGCCGAAGCCGAAGGCGAGCCGGGCGAGATCCGACTGTCGTCCGCCGACGATTCGGCCGCGCTGGACGGCACCACGACCCGCCTGTGGCAGAACGACGTGAACGTGACCGGCGAACACGCGCAGGTGCTTGCCACGTACGCCGGCGAGGAAGCGGACGAATGGGAGCTCGACGGCACGGCCGCGGTCACCCGTAATCCGTACGGCTCCGGCGAAGCGTATTTCGTCGGCTGCGACCTGGATGTGGCCGATCTGACGAAGCTGGTCCGCGCATATCTCGCGGCCTCGTCGCAGGAGAATGCCGACGTGCTGCACACCGTGCGCGCCTCCGCCGACGCCACCTTCGACTTCTACCTGCCCCGTGGCAAGAAGACGGTCGAATTGCAAGGCATCGAAGGCGAGCCGGTCATCCTGTTCCAGACGGATCGGGAGGAAAAGCCCGGCTCGTACACCGTGCGCCGCAACGGCGTGCTCGTGGTAAGGCGGTAAAGTCGGAAGTCGAATATCGATGACGGATGCGGTTAGGGGGAGATATGGCCGAAGTGAAGCCGGACAAGTCCGACAGGAAACGCGTCACACTGCGTGAAGTGGCGCAAGAGGCCGGAGTCTCCCTCAAAACCGCGTCGAACGTCATCAACCATTCCGGCCGCATGGCCGACGCCACACGCGAAAAAGTGCAGGACGTCATCGACAGGCTCGGCTACCGCGTCAACGTGTCGGCCCGCAATCTCAATCGCGGCAAAACCGGCTTCATCACGCTCGCGGTGCCGAGCCTGACCGCGCCATATTTGGCCGAACTGGCCAACCGGGTGATCGACGCGGCCCGCATCTACGGCTATTCCGTGTACATCACCACGTATGCGGAAGGATCCGCGCAGGGTGCCCGCGCGCTGTTGCGAAACTTCAATGCCACGGTGTCGGACGGCATGATCCTGTCCATCTCCGAAGTCGAGGATCTCGATCCCGAGGACCTGGACGTGGATTATCCGCTGGTCTGCGTGGGCGCGCGGTCCACGCATGGCAAGGCGGACCATGTCACCCCGGACGACGTCCAGGAGGCGCGTCTCGCCGCGCAATACCTGTTCGACCACGGTGCCACGAATCTTGCGGTGATCGGCTCGCGAACCGATCCGGAGCATATCCTCGAGCTGCGCGACGCCGTGGAAGGCAACGCGCAGCTGCGCATGCGAGGCATATTCGAAGCGTGTGCCGACCAAGGCGTCGAATTGGACACACGGCTAGTGCCCAACGTCGGCCAGGATTGGACCATCGGCTCGGGCGCGCGCATGACGCAGCGCATCGTCGACTCCGGCATCCCCTTCGATGGCATCGTGGCGTTCAACGACCAGCTTGCGTTGGGCGCACTGTTCACTTTGGCAGCGAACGGCATCGCGGTGCCCGACCGGGTGCAGGTGATCGGCTTCGACAACAACGAGGAAGCCGCATATTTCCAGCCGCCGCTGACCACCATGGATTCCTGCCTCGACTGGATCGCGCCGACCGCGGTCAGCCGCATCATCAACCGCATCGATGGCAGCCGTACGTTGGAACCGGAGCTCATCACCACCCAATCCCGCATCATAGCCCGCGCCACCACCCGTGCCTAGTGTCGCGTGTTTGGTTTCGCGCCGCCTAGTGCTCCCGCTTTCCGCATGCCTTCTCCTCCCCTGAGTGCCCTCCTCGCTTCCGTCGCAGGCCTTGATTCCGCTCTTCCGGCACTGCCCACGCTATCTGTGCGCCAGCTCCGCCCTTTCCAGAGCAGGCCTTGGACCTACTCTTCCGGTACTGCCCGTGTCGCTTGTTTTGTGTCACGATTCGAAAAAATGGCCAAAATTTTGGATCGTGACACATCGCTTTCGGTTCGGGGGTATGTTTTTTGAGGCATTTTCCTTGGAAATGCGCCGATTTATACCCCCGTATTGTTTTTGGGGAAGGAAAAATGTGCCACGATTCGAAAAAACAGCCGAAATTTCGAATCGTGACACATTTATAGCGGAAGATTCCGCTCCAAAGCTGGTTCAAGGCTCGCTTGAGACTAGTTTGTGCTGGTTCGTGATGAATTGGTCCGAATTGCCTTGAAGGCTGGGCTGAGGCTGATCCATCCCCGATTCCCCAAGCGAAAAGAAATACCGGTTTGCCGCACTTCCGGAAGTGCCAGGCCGCGTCCCTTGTAAAGGCTGCGGTGGTAGCTGGAACCATCTCCATTGGTTATCCACAGGCTGTTGCGCTCCAAATCGTTGGAATTACGGCCATGCCATGCTGAACTACCCCAAATCGCATGTTCTCCGACCACAACTTTGGAAAAACGCACATCAAACCGTTGCCATCGTTTATATTGCACGCCATGAATGCTGATGATGCATACAAGCCGATCCAGCGGGCGATCCTGTCCGAAGCCAGCTGGCGTATTCTCCGCATTGCCCAGTCCGTGGAGTTGCGGCATCCCGTAAGTCACGAGACCGCGCTCGCGATTTGGGGCGTCGAGCTGCCCGCAGATAGTGATTGCTCCGTTGTTTCGCTGCGTTCGTCGCAAGGCGGTTACGCTGGGACGGACGTGGACTATGGATGGAGTGGAGAAAGTCCGGCTTTCGGCCATTCCGAGCACTCTATCCGCTTAGGGCAGGATTTCCCGGATTCGGATTTTCAATATTTCCCGGATTCCCAGGCTGTTTCTCGGAATCAGATTCCAGGTCTTCGGCAGTCGGCTTCTCAGCCTTCCCAATTCCCGCAATCCCCGGCGAAACTTCATACGGTCGCCCAATCGCCGGCTCGTCGCGGCCGTGTGAAGAAAAGCACATCGGTGTCGGCCGATGTGACCGTGCATGTCTGGAAGGGCTTGTCCGCGCGACACGTACGTGAGGTTGCTGGAGTTCCGGTGCTTATGCCCGTTCCGGCGTGGTCTTTGGCTGCCGGCCGGTGGGGTATCCAGGACATCGTCATGGTTGCGGAGTCGTTGATTCGCCATCGATTCGCCGCTCGCAAGGGGCTGATTGAGTTTGTTAAAACTGAGAACGTCCCATACCGGAGCAAGTGTCTGGATGCGTTGGCGCTCGTGCAGTCAGGCAGCGATTCCCCCAAGGAGACCGAAATGAGGCTGACTCTTGTGCGTTATGGCCTGCCGATTATGCAACCGAACTGTGTGGTCCCCGGCGTGAATTTTGCGAATGGCGCTGCGGTGACGTTGGATCTTGTCGATGCCGAGCATCGTTTTGGCCTGGACTATCAGGGTGACCATCATCGTACTGACCGTGCGCAATATCGGCGCGATCAGAACAAGCTGTCGCGTCTTGCGGCCGCTGGTTGGACTGTGTTTTCGGTCACGCAGCTGGATTTGTCCGACGAATTGCATCGCGCCGCGTTCGCCATGAACGTCGCCCATGCGTTGTCTTCGATCGTCGGTCGGCCGATTGGGGTGACCACGCCCTTGCCATGGCGCAAAGTGGTGCTGCGTTATCAGAAAGCCCGCAAGCTTAGGCTGCTTGACTGATGCGGTTTCGTTGGGTGCGCGCGTGAGGCCGCCCGCTTTCCGCATGATCGCAACTCCTCGGTGTTGTGCCTCTTTTGTGGCGATCGGCGCTGGAATCCTTGAAAGCCGCTGATAATCGTGTTCGTCGCGCGTCATTCCGATACGTTTGGTTGCGCACAGGATATAGGAGGCTTGTTTTTTGTGTCACGATTCGAAAAAAAGACCAAAATTTTGGATCGTGACACATCACTTTCGGTTCGGGGGTATGTTTTTGAGGCATTTTCCTTGGGAATATGTCGTTTATACCCCCGTATTGCTTTTTTGGAAGGAAAAATGTGTCACGATTCGAAAAAACAGCCGAAATTTCGAATCGTGACACATTTCAGGAGACTCCGCCACTCACCTACGCTTCACCGCGCACCTACGCTCCGCCACCTGCCACGCGCCTCACCGCTCCGGCACGCTTTGCGCCGGGCAGCCATGCAGCACGGACAGCATCGCCCGCTTTTCCTTGGTGGTGACGCTCAGCCCGTACTTGTCTTTCACGCCAATCTGCCGAGCCACGTAATCACAACGGTATTCGCTGTTCGTCGGCAGCCAGTATGCGGCCGAAGCGGAACCCTTCT
>ENA-OUQF01001634-OUQF01001634.1-human-gut-metagenome-genome-assembly--contig:-NODE-1634-length-12944-cov-30.394910_pt1 | contig 12944 bp, 15 predicted proteins | sample MGYA00237947_ERZ548826 | MGnify/ENA primary metagenome ERZ548826 (study PRJEB26490, sample SAMN05194701) | human gut metagenome | biome: terrestrial biome; feature: human-associated habitat... | reverse complement strand
TACTTTCATCTGGTGAAAAATCTCTCGCTGTCAGCTCTTGCCGATTTAATCAGAGTTTCCAAAAGCGGCAACCTGCCCAAATCCAGGCATGGATGAGGGCAGGTTCTTGTATACTGCAATGAATTGAAATTTTAAATGGCTTTTATCAAAAATATCGATTGACATAAGGAAGGACAAGTGCTATATTATCCCCATCAAGCAAGCCCGCCCAAAAGGCGGGGATCAAAGGAGAGATATCACATGAAAAAGATCATTGCCCTTGTCCTTGCTGCCGTTCTGGTGCTGGGGATGGCCTCCGCCGTCACCGCCAAGGCAGAGGAGAAGACCTATACCGTGGGCATCTGCCAGCTGGTGCAGCATGCCGCGCTGGACGCCGCCACGGAAGGCTTTATGGATGCCCTGACGGAAAAGCTGGGCGACAACGTAAAGTTTGACCTGCAAAACGCCCAGGGCGAGTCCACCACCTGCTCCACCATCGTCACCGGCTTTGTGGCCAATGAGTACGACCTGATCATGGCCAACGCCACGCCCGCGCTGCTGGCTGCCGTCTCCGCCACCGACACCATTCCCATCCTGGGCACCTCCGTCACCGACTACGCCACAGCCCTGGCCATTGATGACATGGATGCCTCCGTTGGCACCGGCATCAATGTCTCCGGCACCTCCGACGGCGTTCCTGCCCAGATGTATGCGGATACCGTGATGGAGCTGGTGCCCGAGGCCAAGAGCGTTGCCGTGCTGTACTGCTCCGCGGAGCCCAACTCCGTGCTCCAGGCCGACCAGTTCATCGCCTGCATGGACGAGCTGGGCGTGGACACCACCGTGTACACCTTCACCGATTCCAATGATATCCAGGCGGTGGTTACCTCCGCCGTCGAGGGCGCGGACGCCATGTACATCCCCACCGACAATACCGCTGCCTCCAACATGACCATCATCAGCAATGTCTGCACCGCCGCCGGCCTGCCCGTGATCTGCGGTGAGGAGGGCATGTGCGGCGCGGGCGGTCTGGCCACCGTGTCCATCAGCTACTACGACATCGGCCATGTCTGCGGCGAGATGGCCTATGACATCCTGGTCAACGGCGCGGATGTTTCCACCATGCCCATCGGCTACGCGGCATCCCCCGCCAAGAAGTACAACCCCGATTTCGCGGATGCCATTGGCTTTGAGATGCCCGAGGGCTACGAGGCCATCGAAACGGAGTAAGGACAGACAGAAACAGAATAAACTCCCGGCAACCAACCTTGCCGGGGGCTTTTCTGCTGAATAAGAGGGGGTCTTCGGTAAAGCGGAGACCTACAATGTAGGAGGTTCATCCATGCTGAGTTCTCTCGCGGTATCCATTCCCGAATACTTTGCTTCCCTTAAATTTTCCGCGCTGCTGCGCGCCCTTCCCGGCGGCGTGGCCCAGGGCCTGATCTGGGGCGTGCTGGCGCTGGGCGTGTTCCTGACGTTCCGCATGCTGGGTGTGTCCGACCTGACGGTGGACGGCAGTATGGCCACCGGCGGCGCGGTGTGCATCATGCTGGTGATGGCGGGGGTCAATCCCCAGCTGGCGCTGCTGGCCTCCTTCCTGGCGGGCATGGCGGCGGGCGTGATCACCGGGTTCCTGCATACCAAGCTGGGCATCCCGGACATCCTGGCAGGCATCCTGACCCAGATCTCCCTGTATTCCATCAATCTGAACATTATGGGCAAGGCAAACCAAGCGGTGAACGTCAACAAGGTCTCCTTCCTCTTTACCTCCAATGCCAAGCTGCTCAGCCGCACCATCTGGATCGTGCTGGGGGTGTGCGTGGCCCTGGTGGTGGCGCTGTACCTGTATCTGGGCACCGAGCATGGCTCCGCCCTGCGGGCCACCGGCATCAACGGCAACATGGCCCGGGCCCAGGGCATTAACACCAACCGCATGAAGGTTATCGGCCTGGCGCTGAGCAATGGCCTGGTGGCGCTGTCCGGCGGCATCATGTCCCAGTACCAGGGCTTTGCGGATGTGAAGATGGGCACGGGCGCCATCGTTATCGGCCTGGCCGCCGTGATTATCGGCGAGGTGCTGGGCGAGGCGCTGCTGGGCAGACATATGAATTTCATGGTGCGCCTGGCCTTTGTGGTGCTGGGCAGCGTGATCTACTATGTGGTGTATGTGCTGGTCCTGTGGCTGAAATTCCCGCCGGACGACATGAAGCTGCTCACCGCCATCGTGGTGGCCATCTTCCTGGCGGTGCCCAATCTGCGGGCGGCCAAGCGCAATTCCTTTGGCCGGATCGCCAAACAGAACGCCCGGGCAGCCAAAGGCAGTGGGGAGGACTGAGCCATGCTGGAAATCAAGAACGTATACAAGACCTTCAACGCCGGCACCATCAACGAGAAGAAGGCGCTGCAAAATCTGAGCCTGACCCTGCAAACCGGCGATTTCTGCACCGTCATTGGCGGCAACGGCGCGGGCAAGTCCACCATGCTCAATGCCGTCTCCGGCGTCTGGCCGGTGGATTCCGGCGCGATCCTCATTGACGGGGTGGATATCTCCGGCCTGTGCGAATACAGGCGCGCTCCGTTCCTGGGCCGTGTGTTCCAGGATCCCATGAACGGCACCGCCGCCGACATGCAGATCGTGGAGAATCTGGCCCTGGCCGCCCGCCGGGGGCAGAAGCGCAGCATGTTCCGCTGGGGCGTGCCCAAGGCGGATATGGAAAAATACCGGGACATGCTGAAGACCCTGGACCTGGGCCTGGAGGACCGGCTGACTACCAAGGTGGGCCTGCTCTCCGGCGGCCAGCGCCAGGCGCTGACGCTGCTGATGGCCACGCTGCAAAGGCCCAAGCTCCTGCTGCTGGATGAGCACACCGCCGCCCTGGATCCCAAAACCGCTTCCAAGGTGCTGGAGGCCACCCAGCGCATCGTGGAGCAGAACGGCCTGACGACCCTGATGATTACTCACAACATGCGCGATGCCATTGCCTATGGCAACCGGCTGATTATGATGTACGACGGCCACATCGTTGTGGATGTCTCCGGCGAGGAAAAGAAAAACCTCACCGTTGAGCAGCTGCTGGCCCTGTTCAGCAGAGCCTCCGGCTCCGACGAGGCCGACGACAAGCTGATCCTCTCCTGACGAAAAGTCCCCCAACCGTCGGCGGTTGGGGGACTTTTTTGCAGTTTGTATGACGTTACATCTGGAAGATATTGCCCAGCACAGCGCCGGTTTCGGCCTCCTTGGGGCACAGGCTGTCGTAGAACAGGGCATAGGTCACGGCGACCCGGTTGCTGAAGAAGTAGCGCACCGCGAAGTCCGCAGCCAGGTAAATGACCAGGGCGGCGACCAGGAAAACGGTGGGGGAGACGGAGAGGGTGACGCCCAGGGCGGCCAGGATCAGACCGGGGTAGAGCAGCGCCTTGGTGGCTGCCTGGAGCAGGTAGTACCACCAGAAGCTCAGATCGACCCGCAGCAGCATCCGCTTGCTGCCCCGCATCCGCCTCCGGCTTTCTTGCAGCGCGCCCAGCGCACCCAGCTGGGGCTTTTCAATCAGCAGGTAGTCCACCAGCCGGTAGACGGCGGAGAAGTACCACAGCAGCGGGATCAGCGCCACCACGTAGAGAACGGTGACCGGCAGCAGCACCTGGTAGGCGGTGCTCCAAAGGGACAGCATGGCCTCGGTGGTCAGCTCGCCCGCCTCTACCAGAGGCATCATGGACAGGACCAGCCGGTTGGAGAAGGGGGTCAGCATGTAGATGTTCACCACCACCATGCATAGCGCAAAGGACATGGCGGTGAGGATCACGCCCTCCAGCAGCCGGGTGCGCACCAGCAGCCACAGGCGCTCCAGCCCGGCCTTCAGCGTGCTCCCCGAGGCGTACTGCCCGCGGGCAATGCGGAGCATGGCGGCGCAGTAGCCCAGGGCCAGACCCTCTACCAGCAGCAGTTGGGCAATGGTGACCACCACGGTGGCGGTGGAGAGCACGGCGCGGGTGTTCATGCCCTGTAAGCCGACGGCCTGGGAGATCTGCCCGTCCAGCAGATAGTCCGCCAGATTTCCCGCCAGGGCCGCGGCGGCCAGAATGGCGGCGTAGATCAGCACGACCTTTTGCGGCTCCTTCCCGGTTTTCAGCCGGTTGGCCGCTTTGACTTTCAGATATTTTGCAGATGGTATACTCATGGAAAATCTCCTATGTTTTTATTCAATACAGTTATAAAGCATTCCGAGGAAAATAGCAAATGAATTTTTTTGGAACTGTGGAAAAAAGATATCGGATGTGGTAAGATGATCTCAGAAAGGGGAGATGGACGGTGGAATTGGGTGAAAAGCTGCGTCAGGCCAGGCTGGAGGCGGGGCTGAGCCAGCGGCAGCTGGTGGGCGACCGCATTACCCGCAACATGCTCTCCCAGATCGAGAACGGAAGCGCCGCGCCGTCCATGGATACCCTGCACTATCTGGCGCAGCGCCTTGGCAAGCCCCTGAGCTTCTTCCTGGAGGACGGAGAGGCGGAGGAAGCACCGCTGGAAAGAGCGTGGCGGGCCTATGAGGCCGGCGACGCCGCCGAGACGCTCCGGCTCCTGGAGCAGCACCCGGAGGAGCGGGAACGGGGAAAGCGGGAGCGCTGCTTGCTGCGCGCCCTTGCCCTGCTCCGCCTGGCAAAGGAGAGCATCAACCAGGGCCGGGAAGCCTACGCCGGAAATCTGCTGGAGCAGGAGCGGGAGCTGGAGGAAAAACTCAAATTCCTGCCGGAGCTGAAGGAGCGCCGCCTGGCGCTCCGAGCGGTGCTCCGCCTGCCGGTGGAGCAGACCCAGCTGCCGGAGCTGGACGACCGGCTGTACCTGTACGCCTACGCCGCCCTGCGGTCCGATGCCCCCCAGCGGGCGGCGGCCTACCTGGACGCGGCGCAGGACAACACCGCTTCCCGCTGGCGGCTGCTGCGGGCCAGGGCTTTCATGGCCCAGGGGGAGTATGCCGCCGCCGCAAAGCTCCTTCAGCTGGAGGAAAAGCGCTGCCCCATGGAGGCGGTGCCCCTGCTGGAGCAATGCTTCCGGGAGCTGGGGGATTTTCAGCTGGCCTATCACTATGCCTGCCTCCAGCGCCGGTAGAGCCGCTGTACGACAAGTACCCATTGCGATTTGGCAAAGTTGCTGAATTCTCTTTTTCGGCTTTACCCAGCGCCCCATTCCCGCTCCCTGGGAGGATGAGGTGCTGGTCAACCTGAAGGGCATTGTCTCCAACATCTTCCCCCTGTCCGACATCCAGTATGCCATGGACAAGAGCGTCCGCAATAAGGCGGACATCGTCAAGTCCGTCATCAAGATCGACTGATGGTTCCAATGCCGTGAAAATGGGTGCGTTGTTCGCAACGCGCCCAAATTTTCGCTCGGCTGCCGGGCACGTTTCATGGGGCCCGGAGGCGGAGCGTTATTGGGAATGCCGTCTGGCATACTTTTCCCGGGTGGCCATCCCGCCGCGGATGTGGCGCTCCTGCTTGTTTTTATCCAGCACGGCTCGGGCCGCCCCATACAGTGTGGGGTTCAGCCGCCGGAGCCGAAAGGCAATGTCCTTGTGTACGGTGGATTTGGAGATGCCGAAATGCCGCGCGGCGGCGCGGACGGTGGCACCCGTTTCAATGATGTACACAGCCAGTTCACAGGCTCGCTTTTCAATTTGCTCTGTCATATCCTGACCTCCGATGCTGTGTGCTGTCCTAGCCTATTCAGGGACGGTGAGGATTATGAATTCGCCGCCGGCGCACGGGGCAGCCTATGTACAAAGCGGTAATTTTATGATAGAATAGTCCCGCCCCGGAGGGCACATGGACCCAGGAGGAGCAGGACAGCACGGGGGCAGTGTGCTTCACCGGCGCGCTGCCCCAGGGGGAGGAGCCCCAGGTCATGCTGCTCCAGTCCCACTGGAAGCGCTATCGGGTGGCGGTGGATGGCACCGAAATATTCGCCGTGGATGGCGGCCGCCGGGAGCGACCTCCCCATTTCGGCGGCCATGGGCTGTGCCTGGGCCGAGGGGGCGGATAAGGATCTGCAGCAGCTGCTCCGCCAGGCGGACGACAGCATGTACGGAACAAAAAAGAAAATGAAGGAGCGCGGAACATGATCTATTTCAACAATGATTACAGCGAGGGCTGCCATGAAAAAGTGCTGGAGCGGCTGATCGCCACCAACATGGAGCAGGCCCTGGGCTATGGCGAGGACGAATACTGCTCTGCTGCCGCGGCCAAAATCAGGGCAAAATGCGGCCGGGAGGACATTGACGTTCACTTCCTGGTGGGCGGCACCCAGGCCAATCTGACGGTGATCGACGCGGCGCTGCGCCCCCACCAGGGGGCGCTGGGGGCGGATACCGCTCACATCAATGTCCACGAGACCGGCGCGGTGGAGGCCACCGGCCACAAGGTGCTGTGGGTCCCGAACCACGACGGCAAGCTCACCGCCGCGCAGGTGCGCCGCACCGTCCGGGAGCACTATGCCAGCAGCTCCTTTGAGCACACCGTCCAGCCCAAGCTGGTGTACATCTCCCATCCCACGGAGCTGGGCACCCTGTATACCCGCCGGGAGCTGGAAGAGCTGTCGGATGCTTGCCGGGAGCTGGGGCTGTATCTGTTCCTGGACGGGGCCAGGCTGGGCTACGGCCTGGCAGCCCGGGGCAGCGACGTGACCATGGGCGACCTGGCCCGGCTGTGCGATGTGTTTTACATCGGCGGCACCAAGGTGGGTGCGCTCTTCGGCGAGGCGGTGGTCATCTGCAATCCGGCCATCAAAGAGGATTTCCGTTATCTCATCAAGCAGCACGGCGGCATGCTGGCTAAGGGAAGGCTGCTGGGCGTTCAGTTTGACGCGCTGATGCAGGACGATCTCTATGAAACCATTGCCGCCCATGCCGACCGCCTGGCCGACCGGCTCCGCGCCGCACTCAAGGCGCTGGGCGTCCCCTTCCTGGTGGACAGCACCACCAACCAGCTCTTCCCCATCCTGCCGGACGCGGTGCTGACAGAGCTGGCCAAAACCTACGTATTCAGTGAGCAGGAGCGGGTGGACGACACCCACCGGGCCGTCCGCTTCTGCACCAGCTGGGCAACAAAGCCGGAAAACGTGGAAAGGCTCTGCGCGGACCTGACGCGGCTGCTTTCGTAACGTAAAAAAGGGCTGCCTCCCATTTCGGGAAGCAGCCTTTTGCAATGCCTGCTATTTCATTAGATCCGCGATGGTCACGCTGTCCAGGTATTCGTTTACCCGGCGGTTCAGTTCCATCCACATGGGCAGGGTGCGGCACTCCGCCGTGCGCTTGCATTTCTCCGCGTTGCATTCCAGACAGGCCACCGGGGCCAGATCCCCCTCCGTCAGGCGCAGGATCTCGCTGATGCGGTAGTCCTCCGGCTTTCGGGTCAGCCGGTAGCCGCCGCCCTTGCCGTGGAGCCCCTCCACCAATTTGGCGGACACCAGGATGGGCAGGATGCGCTCCAGATATTTCAGGGAAATATCCTGCCGCTGGGCGACCTCCTTCATGGGGATATACGCGCCGTCGTCATGCTCCGCCAGGTCGATCATCACCCGCAGGGCGTAGCGGCCGCGAGACGAAATCAACATGGGCGTTCCTCGCTTCCGCGCCGGTCACACATGACAGTGGGCGCAGCTCTCGCAGTCCGGGAACTGGCTGTGGTCATACTCGATGCCATGGCGCTCGTAGTAGTCCTGCAAAGCCTTTTTGATGGCCTCCTCCGCCAGCACGGAGCAATGGAGCTTGTGGGCGGGCAGGCCGTCCAGCGCCTCGGTAACGGCCTTGTTGGTCACCTTCAGGGCCTCGGAGACGGGCTTACCCTTGATCATCTCGGTGGCCATGGAGCTGGAGGCGATGGCGCTGCCGCAGCCAAAGGTCTCAAATTTTACATCGGTGATGATGTCGTTGTCGATTTTCAGGTAGATCTTCATGATATCGCCGCAGACGGGGTTGCCCACCTCGCCCACGCCGTCGGCGTTTTCGATCACGCCGACATTCCGGGGATTGCGGAAATGATCCATTACTTTTTCACTGTACAGTGCCATTTTTTCATTTCTCCTTATTCTGCGAATACGTGAGGCCGCTTGCCGTTTACCAGATCCCGCCAGAACGGGGACATGTTGCGAAGGTAGGTCACCACCTCGGTGACGGCCTGGATGATATAATCGATGTCTGCTTCCGTCACATCGTCGCCCAGGGACAGGCGCAGGGAGCCGTGGGCCACCTCGTGGGGCCTGCCGATGGCCAGCAGCACATGGCTGGGATCCAGGCTGCCGGAGGTACAGGCGGAGCCGGAGGAGGCGCAGATGCCCTTGTCATCCAGCAGCAGGAGCAGGGACTCGCCCTCGATGCCCTCGAAGCAGAAGTTCACCGTGGCGGGCAGCCGGTGGCCCCGGTCGCCGTTCAGCTCGCTGTACGGGATACGGTCCAGCCCCGCGATCAGCTTATCGCGCAGTGGGATGAGCTTGGCGGCGTAGTCGTCAAGCCTTGCGGTGGCCTGCTCCAGCGCCGCGGCCATGCCCACGATGGCGGGCAGATTTTCCGTACCGGCCCGTTTGCCCCGCTCCTGGGCGCCGCCGTTGATCAGGCTGTCCAGCGCGATGCCCCGCTTGGCATACAGCACGCCGATGCCCTTGGGCCCGTGGAACTTGTGGGCGGAGAGGGAGAGCATGTCGATGTTCTGCTCCGCCACATTCACCCGGATGTGGCCCACGGCCTGCACGGCGTCGGTGTGGAACAGCACGCCCTTCTCCCGGCAGACCGCGCCGATCTCCGCAATGGGCTGAACGGTGCCGATCTCGTTGTTGGCGAACATGATGCTGACGAGGCAGGTATCCTCCCGGATGGCGTCGCGCACCTGCTCGGGGGTGACGATGCCATTGCTGTGCACATCCAGCAGGGTGATCTCAAAGCCTTGCTGCTTCAGCTTGTCCAGGGTGTGCAGCACCGCGTGATGCTCAAAGGCGGTGGAGACGATGTGCTTCTTGCCCTTTCTTGCGCCCAGCTTGGCGGCGGAGAAGATGGCCTGGTTGTCTGCCTCGCTGCCGCCGGAGGTAAAGGTGATCTCCCTGGGGGTGCAGCCGAGGCACTTCGCGATACGCTCCCGGGCATCCTCCAGCGCCTCTCTCGCCCGCTGACCCACGGAATACAGGCTGGAGGGGTTGCCGTAATTTTCTTCCATGCACTTGGTCATGGCCTCGATGGCCGCCGGACACATCTTGGTGGTGGCGGCATTATCTGCGTAAATCATTGCTGTTTCCTTTCTATATACGCTTTCTTATTCTGCAAACATGGGGCTGGAGAGATAGCGGTCGCCGGTGTCGGGCAGCAGGACCACAATGGTCTTGCCCTTGTTTTCGGGCCGCTTCGCGACTTCAATGGCGGCGTGGACCGCAGCGCCGGAGGAGATGCCCACCAGGATCCCCTCGGTGCGGCCGATGTCCCGGCCCGCGGCAAAGGCGTCCTCGTTGGTGATGGGGATGATCTCATCGTAAATGGAGGTGTCCAGCACCTTGGGCACGAAGCCCGCGCCGATGCCCTGAATCTTGTGGGGGCCGCCATGGCCCTGGGAAAGGACGGGGGAGGAGGCGGGCTCCACGGCCACGACCTTCACATCCTTCTTCTTACCCTTCAGAAACTGGCCCACGCCGGTGACGGTCCCGCCGGTGCCCACGCCTGCCACAAAGCAATCCACCTGGCCATCGGTATCCGCCCAGATCTCGGGGCCGGTGGTGGTGTAGTGCGCCTTGGGGTTGGAGGGGTTGGTGAACTGAGAGGGGATGAAGCTGCCGGGGATTTCCTTGGCCAGTTCGTCGGCCTTGGCAATGGCCCCGGACATACCCTGGGCACCGGGGGTAAGCACCAGCTCGGCCCCGTAGGCCTTCATCAGCTGGCGGCGCTCTACGCTCATGGTGTCGGGCATGACGATGATGATCTTATAGCCACGGGCGGCGGCAATGGAGGCAAGACCGATGCCGGTGTTGCCGCTGGTGGGCTCAATGATGGTGGAGTCGGGCTTCAGGATCCCGGCGGCCTCGGCATCGTCCAGCATCATTTTCGCTACCCGGTCCTTCACGGAACCGGCGGGGTTAAAATACTCCACCTTGGCCAGGAGCCTGGCCTTCAGGCCGTACTTTTTTTCCGTATTCGTCAGCTCCAGCAGGGGCGTATGGCCGATCAGCTGATCGGCGGAGGTATAGATTTTAGACATCGTAAGCACTCCTTTGCGCTTGTTTGTACGCTTTATTACCGACCATATCGGTAGGTAAATATTTTATACCACAATTTACCTACCATGTCAAGGGGTAAATACATTTTTCTGCGACAACAGCACGGACTGCGTTCTACTCAACGTACCGCCCCATTATTCATGCAATTGCCGTGGTATTTTCATTTTGCCGGCTCCCCCGCGAGGGGGGAGCCGGGGGGGCAGATTTTCTCGTAGTCGAAGAATTCCCGGCGCAGACGGTCGCCTACGTTCAGGTTTTCGGGCAGAAGGGCCAGTGCAACCTGGCCCTCGGCACCGGTGCTGTCGTAGCGGATGATGGCGTAGTCGCCGGAAATATCGATGACGGTACAGGTGTCAATCATAGGGCGTGCTCCTTTCGGCAGGCGGCGGTTATTGCTTTTGGGCAATTATCCGATACCAGTCAATTTTTGAAAAATCCGTTTCAGGGAAAAAGCAGGGAACCGGCTTCACCTCAGGAGCGCCGTAGCCCATTTCCCGCAGCTTCGCTGTGGCCAGCTCCAGGGGGAAGGGGTGGTAATGCTCCTCAAAGATTTCCTTTTGGACGATCTTGTTATTTTGCTCGAAGGTATACAGCAGATTGAAGGTGATGCTCCTGTCCGGGTTATGATCCCATACCTGCATCAGGTTGATCCTGGTGCCGTCATGGAAAAAGGGATTATAGAAGTAAAACCGCTGCTTTTCCCGCTGGATTTTCTCCCAATTGCGGGAATCAAAGCAGAGATAGCCGCCGGGCCTTACGTGGGCGTCCATCTGGGAAAGGGTATGAGCCACGTCCTCGTTTGACACATAGCCCAGGGAGTTCCCCGTGCTGGCCACGCAGTCAAACAGCCGGTCGCCCCAGACGGAGAGGTCCCGGAAATCGCAGCATTTCAGCTCCAGCGGTGTTCCCTTGGCCGCGGCCTTTTCCCGGCACTTTTCCAGCATGGAGTTGCTCAGATCAGAGCCGAAAACCGTAACCCCTAATTCCTGCACCGGCAGGGTCATTGCACCGGCCCCGATGCTCACATCAAGGAGCGTTTCGACCTTCCGGCCCGCCAGAAGGTCTTTCCAGTCGTCCTGGACGATATGGACACGGTCCTCATTTTCAATCAGGTCGTAGATGTCCGCACGATCGTATAGCTTTTCCATATATCCTCCTCCTATGCGCATGCTCCGAAAAAACGCTGCCCGGTCATCGTAACCGAGCAGCGCTTTTCATTCATTATCTACCTGACGGATGCCGCCCGGAGGCGTGACTGAAAATCAGTCCTTGTACATCTCGACCAGCTTCAGCAGGTGCTCATAGCGCTCCCTGGCGGCGGCCTCGTTCTTGGCGAACAGATCGGTCGCGCGGGCGGGGAACTCACGGGTCAGACGGCTGTAACGGGCCTCGTTCATCAGGAACTCCTGGTAGCCATCCTTGGGAGCCTTGGAGTCCAGGGTGAACTTGCCGGTCTGCTTGGCAGGATCGAAGCGGAACAGGTTCCAGTAGCCGCACTCAACGGCCTTCTTCATCTCAGCCTGGCAGTTGGTCATGCCGCCCTTGATGGAGTGCATCTCGCAGGGGGCGTAGCCGATGATCAGGGAGGGACCGTGGTAAGCCTCGGCCTCGGTGATGGCCTTGATGGTCTGAGCGGGGTTGGCGCCCATGGCCACCTGAGCCACGTACACGTAGCCATAGCTCATGGCGATCTCGGACAGGGACTTCTTCTTGGTCTCCTTGCCGGAGGCGGCGAACTGGGCCACCTGGCCGATGTTGGAGGCCTTGGAGGCCTGTCCGCCGGTGTTGGAGTAAACCTCGGTATCGAAGACGAACACGTTCACGTCCTTGTTGGAGGCCAGCACGTGGTCGACGCCGCCGAAGCCGATATCATAGGCCCAGCCGTCGCCGCCGAAGATCCACACGGACTTCTTGGACAGGTATTCCTTCTTGGACAGGATGTCCTTCACGGTGTCGCAGCAGACATGGGCTTCCAGGTTGGCAACCAGAGCCTTCGTGGCAGCCTTGTTGGCCTCACCGTCGTCATAGGTGTCCAGCCAGGTCTGGCAGGCAGCCTTGCGGGCCTCGTCCTCGGTGTTCTCCATGACGGCCTTGACCTTGTTGGCCAGGGACTCGCGGATGACCGCCTGCGCGGTGTACATGCCCAGGCCGTGCTCGGCATTGTCTTCAAACAGGGAGTTTGCCCATGCGGGGCCGTGGCCCTCGGCGTTGACGGTGTAGGGCGCGGTGGCAGCGGGACCGCCCCAGATGGAGGAGCAGCCGGTGGCGTTGGAGATGTACATCCGATCGCCAAACAGCTGGGTCACCAGGCGGGCATAGCTGGTCTCGGCGCAGCCGGCGCAGGAGCCGGAGAACTCCAGCAGAGGCTTGCGGAACTGGGAACCCTTCACGGTGTTGTCCTGCATGTCCTTCTTCTCGGACACGTGGTCGACCATGTAGTTCCAGACTTCCTGCTCAGGCAGCTCCTGCTCCTGAGGCACCATGGTGATGGCCTTGGTGGGGCAGACGCCGACGCAGACGCCGCAGCCCATGCAGTCCAGGGGAGACACGGCCATCATGTACTTGTAAACGCCCTTGCCCTTGCCGGCCTTGACGTCCACCAGACGGGCACCGGCGGGAGCGGCCTTGACCTCCTCCTCGGTGAGCGCGAAGGGACGGATGGTGGCATGGGGGCAGACATAGGCACAGTTGTTGCACTGGATGCACTTGGTCTCGTCCCAGT
>ENA-OUQF01001624-OUQF01001624.1-human-gut-metagenome-genome-assembly--contig:-NODE-1624-length-12992-cov-5.501971_pt1 | contig 12992 bp, 10 predicted proteins | sample MGYA00237947_ERZ548826 | MGnify/ENA primary metagenome ERZ548826 (study PRJEB26490, sample SAMN05194701) | human gut metagenome | biome: terrestrial biome; feature: human-associated habitat; material... | reverse complement strand
ACTCCCGGATGAGATCATTGCCCGCAACGGCTATAAGTCCATGCCGGAAACAGAAGCCGAACGGCGCTTGTTGGCGTCGCTTCTTGCGTGCGATCATGAATTGCACGGGCTGCCTGGCTTTTATACAAAAGACGGAACATGGACGCTGGCAGGTGCGAATGGCTTTCTTATTCCAGTACGGAACAAGGACGGCCTGATCCAGGGTATGAAGATCCGGCTGGACGGCGACACGGCGCGAAAATACCGCTGGCTGTCCAGCCGGCCGAGCCGCATGGAAAACGGCACCCGCAGCTACTCATGGATCCACGTCACCGGCGACACGACACAGAAGCGCGCCTATCTCACCGAGGGGCCGCTCAAGGGCGATATTGCAAGCTACTTTGCAAACGATGCGCTCTTTGTGTGTCTCGGCGGCGTGAACGCCCATAAAGGACTGCGGGAAACGCTCTTGTCGCTCGGCGTCACAGAGGTCATGGAGGCGATGGACATGGATCAGTTTACGAATCCGCAGGTCCGGCAGGCGATCACCACCCTGCGCCGCGAGGTGCAGGCGATTCCGGGCATCCGGTACTATCAATGTACCTGGAACCCGCGCTTCAAGGGCGTGGACGATTATCTGCTGGACTGGACGAAACGAAGGACGGCTTAAAGAAAGGAATTGCGTATGACAAATATTACGAATTTTCAGGACATTATTGGCGCTGCCAACGGTGACCAACCTTCAGTGCTGGGCAAGTTTCTCTATTTCTCACTTGCCAACATTCTGGTGGAGAAGGAGGCGCTGGCGCAGCTCTGCGAGGATCTGAACATCCCGTATTCCGGAAGCAAGCGACTTTCCGTGTCGGATGCGTTCCGTTCCGCGACGGGCGATATTAAAGATCGGATCACGGTAAAAAGCCCCGGTGCGCATCATATTTACGCGGTCTACTGCCGCGACAACGCGCACACCGAGGACGTCTATTCCCGTGAGCTGGTCAAGGAAACGCTCAACCAGCGGACGAATCAGTATGAAAAGCTGGCAAATATTTTCTACGATCGGCGCGACAATCGGTTTGGGTATGACAATATCGGCTTTGATGCCGATATTGATCCCCTGAACTACTGCCGCCGGGCAGAGGAGCTGTTTGAGCTTTATCAGGTCTGCGCGAACCGCAGACAGATCGAGACGATCTGCCTGAGCTATCTGCGGATGCTGGAGGCCACCAAGGTCAGCTCGACCGGGCACCTCTATTTCATCCCTCGACAGCACATGGACAAAGTGGATACGTTTGAAACGTTCATTGAGCAGCTCAGCGCGATGAACCAGAATGACAATACGCTCAGCGTCAACAGCTTTTATATCATTGACGATGCCAAGCAGCGCGACAAAATGACGGAGGAGTTTTATTCTGCCGTCAAGAAGGAAATTGCGCTGTATCAGGAAAAGGCCGATTATCTCATCCAGAGCGGCAGCAGAAGCCCCGCCGTCATGGAGCGGTGGGTGAACAAAATTGCCACGCTGGAGCAGAAGAAACAGCACTATGAAGAAATTCTTCGCCGGGAGCTGGACGGCCTCGACGATGAATTTGAAACGCTGCGCCTTTTGTCGCAGGAGCTGTCCGTGCGGGCAAACGGCCTGCGATTTCGGAAAGCGGCTTGATATGGATTTTTGATGGATTAAAGGCAGTAGCCCAGCTCAGAACATTCTGAGCTGGGCTACTGTCTATCCGAAGAATATGCCACTCATAATCTACACAACTTTTCGTGAATACATGGCCGCAACGTAATAACACTAGTTAAGGGATGGATTATTCAGCACAAGGGATAGAGAAAATGAAACCAGCTTGAAAAAGTCAACAAAATATGCGCAAAAAAATATTGAAATATCCATGTATTCATCGGCTGGAAGAATGTATTTTTATATTGCTAGCTTGTTGATCTCGCGCTTTGAACGGCAAGATACTACAAGGAACAACAAAAATATATATGGAGAAAAGCAATGTGCAAAGAAGACAAATATGTGATCCCCATGACCTTTTTGCGCACGAAAGATCCAAGACCTGAAAATGCCGAATACATTGTTCAATATCTGGAGCAGATCAAACTTCGCGATCAGTATCACATCCCATATACTTGTTTGATGACATATGACGCCATGCGAAACAGCACTATTACCAAGCTTATAAAAAAAGACAAAAATGAAAGAACAGATATCGGTATTTGGCTTGAACTTTGTCGGGAAGTGGTCGAAAAAGTTAACATTCAATGGAGAGGTCTGAATGACTGGGAATGGACTGTTGAACCTGGTTTCCTGATGGCATATACGCAACAGGAAAAGGAGCGAATCATTGACTGTATTATGCAGGAGTATTTTGATTTGTTTGCGTGCTATCCGAAAACAGTTGCTGCTTGGTTGATTGACAGCTATTCCATGCAGTATATCAGCGAAAAATACCACCCAGATGCATTTGTGATTTGCCGAGAACAGTGGGCAATGGATGCCTACACACTATGGGGCGGTCCGTATTATGGGGGATACTATCCGTCAAAAAATAATATGCTTTGTCCTGCCCAAAGCAGGCAGATGCAGATTAACACGCCCGTTTTCCGTATGTATGCAAATGATCCAATCTACTGCTATTATGAGCATGAGCGTTTGCGATTTAACGACATTGACTACCATCTTTTTACGCAGGAACCAGCATGGATGTGCGGGCAGAATCCCACATGGGTAAATTGGCACTATGACTATATGTTCCATTCAAGTCAGCTTGGATTTCATTACACACAGCTTGGCCAAGAAAACGGATTCCCGTGGACTGACGAACTGGCTGATGCCTTGAAAATGCAATATTCATTGGCAGATCAGCGAAAAAAAACAGATGGATTTCAATACATCACGTTTTCCGAGATGGGAAGACAATTCCGAAAGCGATACGAGACAACACCCGAAACCTGTGTTTATGCGCTGAATGACTGGGCCGCGAAGGGAAACCGCTCTGTATGGTTTAACAACGAAAGATATCGGATCAATGTATTTTCTGATAAAAATAGAGTTTGGATCAGAGATCTACAGTTATTTGACGAAGATAAGCGCGATGTTTATCTGGACGAACCCTGTAAAGACATACTAGGCATTTATGATAACTTACCAATTGTAGACGGTGTGCAATTTTCGGATAAAAAAACGCAAGGTGGTCTCTTTTTTGGAAATGGAAGAATCAATTGTGTCAATAAAAATAACGGCAATACGGTCATTCAGCTTGAAGTAAATGGTCAAATCATCGAGATATACTTGCAAAAACAAGAAATTGTTATAAAAGCATTAAAAGAAAAGTCTATTACCTTAGATTTCAGTTTTTGTGAAAAATGCACCCAGATTGACCAGATCTCAGAAAACCAAATTACGTACCGTCACAGAAGCGGCATGAAGTACTTTCTTTATGTTAAAAAGGGCTTCATTTCAAACCGACATATTATTAATTCATACGACGGACAAATCACGCTGGCATTTTAACATGTGCTGCTTTTATCATTTATATTTCACTATAAAGCACGAAGGAAGTCATATACATGAAAATTGCTATTGGGAACGATCACGTTGGATTGGAGTTAAAGAAGCATATTGTAAAATATCTTTCGAAAAAAGGATATGAGGTAATCGATTTCGGTACGGACAGTCCAGACAGAACTGACTATCCAATATACGGAAAGAGGGTCGCACAAGCCGTTCAAAACGAAGATTGTCGATTCGGGATTCTGATTTGTGGAACTGGTGTCGGTATTTCTCTTGCAGCGAATAAGGTGAAAGGAATTCGTGCAGTAGTGTGTTCGGAACCCTATTCAGCGAAACTATCTCGCCAGCATAACAATACTAATATCGTTGCTTTTGGTGCAAGAGTCATCGGGAGCGCGATGGCAGAAATGATCGTTGATGAGTTTTTAAATGCGGAATACGAGGGCGGCAGGCACGCCAAAAGAGTCGAAATGATTGCGCAGATAGAGGAACAAATGTGATGTACAAACTTGGAGTCGATATAGGCGGAACAAAAATCAATTTCGGTGTTCTATCAAATGAAAATGTGCTATTGGCACATAAAAAAATTAGTGTTTTGACATTAGGCAGTAAATATTTTTTTGAGAATATAGCTAAAGAAATCAAGGTATTTCTTGGTGAATCAAACTATGTTTTGCGTGATTTTGAATTCTGTGGTGTGGGTGTCCCAGGTACGGTGGATAAATCCGGAAGAATTGCAGTAAATCTTCCAAACTTGGGTCTATATAATGTCAGTGCTGCAGATAGCATGGAGCGTATTTTACATATGCCCGTAAAGCTGGTGCAAGATTCCAGAGCTGCCGCATGGGCGGAATACTGTGTCGGAAACGGACGGGGTTATCAGAACGTTATTTGCCTAACGCTTGGCACTGGAATTGGTTTAGGGATAGTAGCAAATGGAGAAATATTCCACGGTGCTCTTGGCACAGCCGGCGAAATCGGCCATAATTGCGTTGTTCAAAATGGTAGAAACTGCAACTGCGGAAAAAAGGGCTGCTTGGGCATGTATTCTGCCGGCCTCGGTTTGGAAAAAACCGCTTGTGAAGTCATACATCCTGGTGCCACATCAGAGGAGCTATTTCGTGAGGCTGAAAACGGAAACGAATTGGCAAAAAGCAAAATCAATGAAGCAATGTGCTACCTTGGAAACGAGATCGTATCTCTATTCAATAATCTTGCGCCAGACTGCATTCTATTTAGCGGAGGAATTAGCAACCAGAAAAAACTATATGTTACTCCGCTTATCAAATATATTCAGGAACATATTTATACGGTTGAGGGTGGAGCAATGCCAAATATTACGATAGCGGCTCTCGGAGAAAATGCCCCTATGATTGGTGCTGCGCTTTTGCCTTGGGAACATGCACGTGCTAATCGATATTCCGCATCAATTATGTGTGCTGATATCATGCATCTTGACCGGGATTTTGACCAATTGAAGGAAGCTGGTATCAACTTGTTTCACATGGATATCATGGATGGTCATTTTGTTCCAAATTTAATGATTCCAATGGAGTACATCAACAGAATGCGGAAAAACACGGATGCTGTGTTTGATGTCCACATCATGGCGGAGCATCCGGAAAGAATCGTCGATAGCCTTCAGTTAAAGCAAGGCGATATCGTATGCGTACATTATGAGAGTACAATTCATTTACAAGGTGTACTTACTAAAATTAAAGAAAAGAAGCTGAAAGCGGGGGTCGCAATCAATCCTGCGACACCATTCGATTCAATCATAGAAATTCTAGACGATATAGACATGGTTCTTATCATGACGGTAAACCCAGGGCATGCAGGGCAAAAAATGATTGAGCATAGTATCCAAAAGATTAGTCAGACTAGAGCTTATTTAGACAAACACGGATATCAACGAATCGAAATTGAGGTCGATGGCAATTGCAGCTTTGATAATATACCCAAAATGCAAAAAGCAGGGGCCAACATATTTGTATTGGGAACTTCGGGGTTGTTTAGAAGCGATATCAGTATGAGGCAGGCAATTGACAGAATCGAATCCAGCATAAATCAATGACAAGCTCTTATGGCACGGCCGGAATGGAAAATATAATTGCAAAGATGGATTATTCAACATTAACTCCATAAAGCAGTAAATAATTGTGTCAATAAAATTGTTTTTTCTATGTAACAAAATATGTGGCAATGATATTATTTTAATAAAGTAATCTGTCTGCGCAGAGATGGTTACACAAAACAAAAAGAGGAAGGTAAATGTGAAATGAAGAAAATCTTATGTTGCATTCTTCTCCTAGCAATGTGTCTGAGTTTGTTTGGATGCGCAAAGGAATCCAGCGTTGCTCCATCGGAAGACGCAAAAAAAGATCCTGTTACAGAGATTGAGGGGGAAAAAACCAATCCGGAAACTGAGGCAGAAACTCCTGTCGAGGAAAACGAAATTATCGAGCTGTCTTATCTGATTCCAAACAATCTCAATACTGCTGGCGTTGAGGCTGTATGCGCCTTAGCGGAGGAAAAGCTGGGCATTCATGTTGAATTGGAAGTTGTTAGCGGTGCAGATCTGCAAACCATAATTATGACTAGACTGGCAGCTGGTGATGCAAACGACCTGATTTACGGCAATGCCGGTTCTTATCTTCAGACTTTTGCCCCCGAAGAGTATTTCATTGACCTTAGCAGTCAGACATGGGCAGACAGAATCACGGACAGTTACAAAAATATCGTTACAATTGACGGTGGCTTATATGGCATTCCTGCCGAGAATATGAGCTCCATTGGCATTTTCTACAACAAGGATATTTACGAAAAGTACAATTTGGAAGTTCCGCAGACTTGGGACGAATTTATTGCAAACTGCGATACACTGAAGCAGGCCGGTGAAGTAGCGGTTATTGGTTCTTTCGGCGACAGTTGGACAACGCAGGTTCCGTTCCTTGGTGACAACGGCAATCTTCTTGCCAAAGAGCCCGATTTTGTAGATGCTTATAATCGTGGCGAGTGGAAGTATGCAACCAGTGAAGCCGGCCTTTATAGTTGGCAAAAACTTGCTGACCTTGCTCCGTATTATAACGAGGATTATCTTGCAACTACGTTTAATGATGCTCTCGACCGACTTGCAAATGGTGAGGGTGCACATTATTTCGGCTTCTCCAGCATTCTTGGGACAATCAGAGAAGCCTATGGCAGCGATGTCAACAAGATTAGAGCGTTTGCGATTCCGGATGACGATCCCGAAATTACAACACTGACTGTCGGTATGCCCTGTGCAATCTACGGTAATAAGAATTCTGAAAAGGTCGACGCGATCCTGCGCTTCATGGAGTTCTATATTTCCGATGAAGCGTTGAATGCCTACGGGGCAGCGACTATTCCGGATGGTGCTTTCTGTGTAAAGGACTATACGCCTGGCTTTGAAGGCGGCTATGATGCTGTCAATATTGATATGAAGCCTTATGTCGATAACGGCAAGACAGCACTTATGCTTGAAGCACTTTCTCCCGTTAAGGGCGGCAACTGCGCTGCAATTTGCCAAGAAGTTGGTAGTGGTATTATCTCCGCTGAAGAAGGCGCAAAGGCATATGATGATGACTGCGTGAAACAGGCAATTCAGCTTGGCCTGGATTGGAAATAAACTAGTTGCGGCTGTCGCTTTCTTAAATAATTACGTAAGAAAGCGACAGCCCTTTTACTTAAAGGTATAGATGATGAACAAGAAAAAACTGTACCCCATAGGCTTTGCAATGCCTGCTTTGATGATTTTTGCAATCTTTTTTCTGATTCCATTGGCCATATCATTTTATTATAGTCTGACAATATGGAGATTGGATAGCTCCGAGTTTTGCGGCCTGTTAAATTACAAGACCTTTTTCACCGAAAGAACGACCAATTCAAGCATCATAAAGGCTCTGATTTATGCATTTTTAACCTGTGGATTAAAGACTGTTCTCGCATTTTTCCTTGCTGTTTTCCTTACTTCAAATATTAAAACAAAAAATTTCCTGAGATCCATCGTTTTCTTCCCAGCAATCGTTTCTACATTGGCAGTTGGTTATACGTTCAAGTCCCTTATGCACCCAACAAAAGGATTGATCAATACAGTGCTTGCTTTTTTGGGAATGCATGGGGTCGATTGGCTCGGGAATACGAAGATTGCATTGTATTCTGTCATCGCTGTAGATGTATGGAAGGGTATTGGCGTTGCAACTGTTATTTACATTGCTGGTATCAGCGCAATTTCTCCAGAATTCTATGATGCAGCAGAACTTGATGGTGCCAGTGGCTTTAATAAAATCCGATATATTATATTCCCCTTGTGTAAGTCCTCAATGAATTCCGTTATCATTTTATCCTTGACCGCGGGCTTGCGAAGCTTTGATATGATCTATGCAATGACAGGCGGTGGCCCTGGTTTTGCAACAGAAGTGATGGCATTGTCTGTATATAAACAATATGCAAATGGATTCTATGGCCTTTCTACTGCAGGAAATGTGATCATGCTGATAATGATCGCTATAATTGCGTTCCCGTTAGATAGATACTTGAGAAGTAAGGAGGAAAGCTGACGTGAACAAAAGAAAGGCTAAAGTGCTTGCCGGTGATGTCTTGGGGCTTCTTTTTTCATTTGCCATTTTTGTCATCCCGTTTATCTTTATTCTGCTTACTTCTCTAAAGAGCAAGCCAGAAGCAAATCTGCTACGACTCACATGGCCAAGCGAACTCCATTTTGAAAACTATCTGGAGGTCATTCGCGCCAATAACTATCTGCTTTTGAAAGCATTCAAAAACAGTCTGATTCTTACAGCCGGAGCCGTTGTTTTTCTTGTGATTACAGGTGCATTGGCCGGATATGTACTAGCGAGAAGAAAAGATAGGGCAAGTAGGATCATACGAAATATCCTTACAATTGGCTTGATGGTTCCTGTAACAATTATGCCGACTATTTGGGTCATGAAGGCACTGAATGTATACAGAACGATGTTTGGCATGATTATGGTAGAGACAGCGATTAATCTTTCCTTTACAATTATGCTGTATCGTGGTTTCGTAAACACAGTACCACTCGAGTTGGAGGAAGCAGGATATATAGATGGATGTAACAAGTTTCAAATGTTTGGGAAAATCATTTTTCCGTTGCTGAAACCGGTGACATCTACTGTTATCATCTTGAATGCCATAGCAGTATTCAATGATTTTACAAATCCCCTATATTTTTTACCAGGATCCGAAAATGCTACAGTCCAACTCACTTTAAGCAGCTTTTCTGGGCGTTATGCGAGCGCCAATAACCTGCTTTTTGCGGACATTCTTCTTATCACAGTTCCAATGCTGATCTTGTTTTTGATTTTTAATAAAAAAATCGTATCCGGCATGGCTTCAGGAGCTGTAAAAGGATAGTCAACATACCGCCGCAGAGTCCTTACGTCTGTACTCCGAGCGCGCATATGTTTGACCCAAACACGGAGCAGATCATCTCTGGATTTGAATCCGCGCCAAATGGCGGCATACAGATCCTTCATATATTTGGACATTCTTATGAGAGCATATGGCGGCAGCCAGATGGATGGTAAAGAATCGAAAAGCTGTTTCAACGGCTCAGGGCTGGATGCAGAGTTCCTGTGCAATGTGGATGCCTATAGTGCAGTATTTAACTGATTCCAACGATAATGTGAAAAGAAAGATGTGAGCGAATGAAAAAGACAATTCTCTTATGGGGGAAATCAGCCTCACCTGAAATGAATACAGAGCTTGACTGTTATCTCCCCGCTGCCCAAACCCACAAAAGTGCTGTCGTGATTTTCCCCGGAGGCGCCTACTGCTGCAGAGCTGAACATGAAGGAAAGGGATATGCTGAATTTTTGAATACACATGGAATAGCAGCTTTTGTGTGCCAATACCATGTATATCCGTATCAATTCCCTGTGCAGCTGCTGGACGCACGGCGCGCGATCCGCTATGTCCGCCATTATGCCGCTCAGTTTGGCATCGATAAAGAACAGGTCTATGTAATGGGGTCCTCTGCCGGTGGCCACCTGGCAGCGCTGGTCAGTACTTACTATGAGCCGATTCCTGGCGAAAATGCAGATGCCGCCGATCAGGAGAGTTATATTCCGAATGGGCAAATTCTTTGTTACCCTGTTATAAAGCTGCTTGGGAAAGGTGTTGCACACCTCGACAGCGGAAAAAATCTGCTTGGCGACCGTCAAGCCGCGATGGGTGAAGAACTCAGTCCTGACTTGATCGCAACCTCACAAGCGCCCAAAGCGTTTATTTGGCATACCTACGCCGATTCCTGTGTGAGTGTTCTAAATTCGATGGATTACGCGAAAAGGCTCTGGACAAATCAGGTGGAGGTTGAGCTGCATATTTACCCTCATGGCGAACATGGACTTGGTCTTGCTCCGAATGATCCGCACGTGTCTCAATGGTCCAAAAGCCTGCTCCAATGGCTGGCGCTGTATGGGCAGGAGGAGACATCATAATCAGCTTCAGATTCGAGTAAAAGATGCTGGAGAATACACCATATTCTTTTCTTGCAAGACAACATATTCAGATTATGTAAACCTACTACGCTTGTGCTAAACAGCCTCGTCATTTCTGCGTTGCGTGGGCTGGCGCATTAGGTATAGCATGACAACTTACTTAGCAAACAATCAGAGGCTGAGTCAAGCCGGGTAGCTAGTATTGAATTGAGTGTAACAGTAGAATATTCACCGCCACATATCTGGTGGGGAGATATGGACTTCACAGCATATTTGAAAACCGCGAAACGCATGGCAGATATTTGGAGAACGCTGGGCACCCTTGTATGCTGCGTGATTAGTCCCAGTGTCGCGCATGGAATTGGGCCAAGTTCGGAAACTACCGCCAAAAGATAAGAAGCAATCACGCGGTGAATTTCTAGCTGGGACAGGAAACATAGTTGCGCGATGAAATAATGAACGAATGTTGAAACCTACTGCCAGCGAAAACAAAACCATAAAATACTGTACTGCCATATCTCAATGCCTCGTCTAAATCATAATTAGGCGCGGCATTTTGGCGTATTTTCACCATGGGCGGCTGAGATAATAATTGTTTTCCTGGCATCGACGATGTATAGTGAATTTAAGTACATAACATTTTGCTGCGTAAAAGCCAGCAGATTTTCTGATCAATTCTTAGTCGAAGTTTTTTGAAAGGATATATGATGAAATTTCGCTATAAGATTATCCTCGCCTTTACAGTTTTTTCGATGGCAGTTATGGCTTTCTTTATGTATTCTTATTTCTTTATAACAAGGGAGAAGGCAATGGCGCGCGAATGCGAAAATGTTGAACTTCTTTCAGAACAAGCATACAGACAGTACGAAGAAACCATCAAATTCATGGAAACGGCATATCGATATCTTGTCAAAGATATCGATGTATTGGAGGCATTTCGTCAGCTTTCAAGACTCCCGGACGGGATAGATTATGTGAATTTTTATTTCTCAAATGCAACAATGGAGGTGCAAAAGGCTCTATATTCAGATTATGTGTTTTCGAATTTTTTTCAAGTGATCTATTTCAATCAAAGAGGTGTTGTTTTGACATCTTCGCTTGATAATAACAACACGGTCTCTGATTTCGATATTACCTCTTTTGACTGGCTTGATAAAGTCGATCAGGTTCCATATGGCCAACTTTTTGTTCGGGGGGTACATAAGGATGATTGGGGGAAAACAAACGAAAATGTTTTTTCGATTGTTAAAAGTATTCAAGGCAATAACCGCGGTTATATAGAAGTGCAACGAAGCCTTGATGACCTAAACCATATTTTCGGTGTAACCGAGAATGACACGAAAGTGTTGATTCTTGATGCACAGATGAATGTATTATACAGTTCACAACCTTCGAATGCTGATAGGGGCTATAAATCATTTGTTGCTCAAAAAACTTTATCCGGAATCGAATTTATTAACGAAGTTACTGGAGAAAGAGAATATGTAGCAGGACATCGTTCGGCAGATGGTGTGGTATTGCTTGCAATCAATTCTGATGAAAACATCACGCAGCAACTGAGATACACATTCATAATGATTTTGGCGTTTGCTGCGATATTCATCGGCATTGCATTTATCTATATTACAGTATCTTCGAAGCAACTTGCAAAACCTGTAGACGAATTAAAGCAGTTGATGGTACTGACCGAGTTGGACCCTGCACGAGGTGAGGTAAGACTAAAAACTGAAGGTGATGAATTCGGGTTAATTAGGGAAAACTACCAAAATGTACTGAACAAATTGAATATGTCTCTGGAACGGGAGAAAAAAATCAGTCTCTCACAGCTTCAAGCACAGTTTGATGCACTACAGGCACAGGTCAATCCCCATTTTATTTACAACGTCTTAAATGTAATTTCCGGAAGAGGCTTTAGCGGTGGAGATGAGGTGATCTGTGATATTTGCGATGATTTAGCGAGAATTCTTCGCTATTCGACGGATACACGGCACCGCTATGCTACCATCGGCGAGGAAGGTGACTATTTGGAATCGTATCTCAATTTGTTGAAAAACAGATATGGGCGCAAACTCGAATATAAAATCGAAATAGACCCAAAGATAAAGTCGTTAATGATCCCTAAGTTGGTACTACAACAATTTGCTGAGAACAGCATACAATATGGCTTTGAACATCCACGCGATGTGATGAGAGTCGATGTGTGCGGCTGGCATGATGAGCAAGGATGGCGTATCTCGATTCAGGATAATGGTGGTGGCTTCTCGGAAGATGCACTTACGGATATTTGTAGCCGTATGAAGACTTTAAAGAAACAAATTCTTGAAGACAATCAAAATATTGAGTTGAACATCGGCGGAATGGGTATTACAAATACCTATACCAGACTGCTTCTTTTGTATGAAACAAAACTGTTCTTTTCTATTGAAAATAAAAATGGAGGCGCGGAGATTTTATTCGGAGAGAACAGGAGGCTAATTGATGTATAAAATTATTGTAGTTGATGATGAAATTGCGACAATCGATCATATTTGCAATATTATTTCCATGAAGTGTCCTGAGTTTCAAGTTACGGGGGTCGCGGAGAATGGAAGGGAGGCATTGTCCCTCATGGAAAAAGAGACACCAGACATTCTCATTACAGATATGAGAATGCCAATCATGGATGGTGCAGCATTACTGAAGAAAATCAAGGAAAAGTATGCTAACGTATTCCTAGTTGTAATCAGCGGCTATCAGGATTTCGAATACGCAAAAGTTGCAATCAAGTATGGCGTTTGTGACTACCTCCTAAAGCCAATTAAGCCATCAAGCCTACAGGATCTGTTAATTAGTCTGAGAAGTAAGCTGAACCAAATCTATATTGAAAAAAGAAACGGCCTGATGAAGAATTTGTGCGAAGGCGAGAAAGTCGATAAGACAGAGCTCAAGCGTTTTTTCCCGTTTTCGGAACAGAAATTCCTGTCTCTTATACACATCTGACGCTGCCGACGATATGCAGT
>ENA-OUQF01001617-OUQF01001617.1-human-gut-metagenome-genome-assembly--contig:-NODE-1617-length-13086-cov-3.833934_pt1 | contig 13086 bp, 12 predicted proteins | sample MGYA00237947_ERZ548826 | MGnify/ENA primary metagenome ERZ548826 (study PRJEB26490, sample SAMN05194701) | human gut metagenome | biome: terrestrial biome; feature: human-associated habitat; material... | reverse complement strand
TACGAGATTTCTGCCTGTCTCGTGGGCTCGGAGATGTGTATAAGAGACAGATGAATTAGATGGTTCTGATATAGGGAAAGAAACAATCTATTCTAAAACGACCAATCAATTAATCCGTTTACAGGAAATATTGGAAGGAAGAAGGAAAGAGGCTGAAAAAAGTAAATATGAGATACAGAAATTAATTTCTGAGATTGCGCATCAACTAAGGACACCGCTGGCGAATATAAAAAATTATACAGAATTGCTGCAAGAGTCATTAAATGAAACTCAAGAAACATTGAACACAGAATACATAAAAGACTTGCGAACAAGTGAAGAACAATTATGTTTTTTGGTGGAGAGCTTTATAAAAACTGCCCGATTAGAGCAGGGAATCATACAAGTTCACACTCAAAAAGAAAATCTTGTTGAAACGATTCTAAATGCGTTGGGGCAAATACAGAAAAAGGCAGAAGAGAAAGATATCTATTTTCAAGTAGAATTGCCAGAGAAAATCATTTGCGAACATGATAAAAACTGGATGTGTGAGGCGTTTTATAATGTGTTTGATAATGCAGTCAAATATAGCAAAAACAACAGCAGGATCGATATTACAATGAAACAGACAGAAATGTTTTATAAGATTCAGATAAGAGATTATGGAATCGGAATAAAAGACGGAGAAGAAAATAAAATTTTTCAAAGATTTTATCGTGGTGAGCAGGCAAGAGGGCAGGAAGGATGCGGAATTGGTTTATACCTTTCCAGAGAGATTGTTCTATTACAAAAAGGGATGATGAAAGCAAAACAAATGAAGCCAGGGCTGCTTATAGAAGTGAATCTTCCGGTATAGACAGTTCATATGCAGCTTGTAAGAAGTTTGTAAGAGGTACCATGTATAATAAGATTATGGCTGAGTTAAAGGTAGCATTTACGAAAGGAGTTTACAGAAAAGATGGATATAATCAAAGCCATGAATCTAAAAAAATATTATACATCCGATACATATGAAGTGCGTGCCTTAGATGGTGTGTCATTAACGGTGGAAGAGGGTGAATTTATAGCGGTTGTTGGTACGTCCGGATGTGGAAAGACAACACTTATGAACATGTTAGGAGGTCTTGACATTCCGGATTTTGGAGGTGTCTGGATCAGAAATACAAGTTTAAAAGATCTTAACAAGGAAGAAAGAACAATATTCAGAAGAAGAAATATCGGATTTGTATTCCAACAATACAATTTAATTCCTTCGCTTAGTATACGCGAAAACATAGTTCTTCCGATGCGACTTGACGGTAAGGAAATCGATATAGATTTCTTTAATGAAATTGTAGAAATACTTGGATTAAAAGATAAATTAGAACGTTTTCCATCAACACTGTCCGGTGGACAGCAACAGAGAGTTTCTATAGCACGGGCATTGTTGACGAAACCGGCAATTGTCCTGGCGGATGAACCGACCGGAAATCTGGATTCTGTTACAAGTATGGAAGTCGTAGGATTACTAAAATCCTGTGCTGCAAGATTTCATCAGACGACATTGATCGTGACGCATCAAGAAGAGGTCGCACAGATGGCAGACAGAGTAATACGTATGTCTGATGGGAAAATCTATACAAGAGATTGTAACGATTGTTAGGAGGGATTACTATGCTTCACAAGAACATTCCGAATAACAATAAAGACATAATCCGATTCCTGGCTAAAAATTTTGCAGGCACAAAAAAGGTGAGAAATACGATTCTATTTTGCTCGATCGTAATCGGCATTGTTGCTATTACCATGGTATTCGGAATCTCCTTTGGAAAAATACAGGCAGAAGAAATAAGATTAATCAGAGAAAATGGAACTGCTTCTTCGGGGAGAATAGAAGATGGAACAGAAGAACAATATGCAAAATTAAAACAACTGGATTATATAAAACAAGTTGGAAAAAGTATTTTTGTAGGTGAAGCTACAGAAGTTTCGGAGAACAATGCAAAAACGATATGTGATATAGTCTGGGCTGACTCAGAAAGCTGGAACAATTTTTTGAGACCGGCATATACCAATGTGATTGGAAGCTACCCACAGAAAAAGGATGAAATTCTATTATCTGAGCGGGCATTGAAAAAACTTGGTATCTCTGAACCGGAACAGGGAATGGAAATAAACTTAGATGTATACAAAGGTGTGTTCGAACATTCAAAAGAAAAATTCGAATTGTGTGGCTGGTATACAGACTCTGGAAATGAATTAGCAATCGGATATATTTCACATGACAAGATTAAAGAGTTGAAACTGGAAAAGGGTCCTTATACTTTACTTTTCAGTCAGAGTGATCATTTAAACAGGAGTAAAACAGAGGAAAAATTATATCAGACATTGCCGATGAAGAATGCAGATCAGAAGATATACGTTTCTGATACAGCACAATATACTGCTGTTTCTAAATTCGCAGGTGGATATGAGATGGTGATATTAGGAACAATAGGAATTTTGTGTGGAATATATTTCCTTGTACGCAATGTCCTTTGGATATCCATGAGCGAAGATGTTCAAAATCTCGGACTGCTCCACACAATCGGAGCCACAGAAAGACAGATTACAAAAATATACCGGAAACAAATGAGGTCACTCATGTTAAAAGGTTCTGTCTTGGGAAGTTTGATCTCTGCACTGATTTTAGTCTTATTAATACCGGAACTATTAGGTTTCCATTTTTATCAGGAAATGGGAGGGAATACAATACTTTCCTTTTTCAGACCGTGGATTCTTTTGCTTTCTGTTGTATTTGTAAATGGAATTTTGTGGATAGCATCGGAAGGCGTTATTAGAAAAATAATGAAGCTGTCTTGTATTGAGAGTGCTGCTTATAACGAAAATACAGTTGCCAGAAAAACAAAACACTTTGGGAAAATAGTGCCTAGACGTTCTGAAACAGAAGAAATGTTCTATATTGCATGGGGAAATATAACACGACAGAAAGCACGATTTATCATTACAAGTCTTTCCATATTTTTAGGAGTCCTATCTTTTGTTCTAATGAATGTACTTACAAATGGATGTGATTATAAGCATCTTCTTGAGAAACGTCCTGATTTTTTGCTGGCAGGAGAGTTTAGCGAATTTGGGAAAAGCCAGGGGTGTGGGGAAGAATATAAAACAAGAGAAATCGATGTGGATCCTTTGCTGACGCAGGGAGATGGTGTGGAACTGTTGTATGATAACGATTATGATGAATTTTCACCAATCTCTCAAGAGTTGGAGAAAAAAATACACAAGATAGATGGTATCGATTGGGAGAATTCTAATCTGATCGAAGGAGCTTATGTAACTACAGTTATGTCCAGAAAGGGCATCCGTCCTTATGACGAAGGGCTTTCGAATCTTACAGATGACAATATGGTGGAAGGATTCAGTTGGGATACTGTGCAGATTTTAAATGACAATCAAATCTTGTCGCTTGAGAAATACGTTCAGGATAATCAACTCAATATTGATTTGAAATCTTTGGAAGAAGGAAATGGCGTGTTGCTCATACATGATCATATGCTGACCCCGGAACAGCAAAAACTTGCAGATGAAGCAATTGGCGAACCGGTATACTTTAAAACTTTGCTTTCAAGAGAAGATGCGATTCGTAGAAAAGAACAAAGTAATTCTGAGAATAAAGAGAAACAACAGGAAGACGAATTCCCTCAAAAAGAATCTGAAACATTTACTCTATGTGGTTATTTAGACAGGCAAAGTGATGATTTCCCGGAAATACATCAATCCTGGCATGGTAGAGAAGGCAGCTTATATTATTTTATCAGTGAGAAAGGCTTTCAAAAGATACCAACTGAGAAAAAGATATTAACAATGGAATTAACTGCCAATCCGGAAAAAGAACCTTATGTGAAAACACAGATCAGTGAGCTGGTCTCCGAGGAAAATAAAAAACGATCCGAAATGACAGAAGTATCAATGGATGAAGGAACCGGCGAAGCAGGAGTTTTTGTTATCTGTAAATCAGACCTGATGCAGCAAAAAGAAACATATATGAGAGGAAATCGAATTCTCTTAGGTGCTGTAAGTATCATATTATTCATTGCGGGATTGACCAATTATTGTAACGTTGTATTCACTGGGATGTACGCTCGACGAAAAGAGTTTGACGTAATGAAAAGTATTGGAATGACCGATAAGCAAATGAAATTAATGCTCTTTGGAGAAGGAAGTTATTATTTTATGTGTGTGGTGGGATTGTTATTTACTGTAGGAATGGCAGCTTTGGTTGGGGTAAAGATTTATATGGAAAATAAATTGTCATATTTCACATTCCGTTGGCCGATTCTTATTATCGCAGGAATAATGCTATCACTTTTAGTGGTTAATGTTCTGGTTACCCATTTTGTTGTTGGTTTTTGCGGTGAAGAAAAGGATTCGCATTGATTGAGATAATATTTCTGTTCTTTCTTGAGTCCAGTTCTTCCATTTCCATCCTGGACATGCTAAGCTGCGTATAACCTTTTGATTTTTGAAACGATTGCGGTATACCATCTATAGACGGATATGTGCAAAATAATTTACAGACCTTTGTATGCAGATAAGGTTATGGCTTATGTGGATGGGGATAGCATAAAACGATATCCTAGGAAGCAATATAGAAATATATTTATGGATATGATAAAATAATATTAAGATACAAGAAGGTCAAGGAAGCCAATATGTCCCGCAGGCAGAAAGCACCAAAGGGGATATGTATTAGCAAAAGAAAGTGCTTGGATACAAGCAGCATGCGACAGTCAGTAAAGATCTAGGTTGAACAAGTTGCGGAAAATAGTGGGGGATATTATAATAAAATAAAGAATGAGAGCTTGGAACTGAGAGTCCGAGGGAAAGCGAGGGCCTCTTTACATGAAACGAAACACTAGACAATTATGCTTGATGATTCTTGTTTTTGGGATTATTGCAGTAGCATATGCTTGCCGGTTTCTTGCTATGTATGACATTGGCAGAAGTAATCCAAGTTATGTACGTGCTGCATTATATCTGTTGTTGTTTGTCCTGTGGGGATATTCCCTGGATCAGCGTATCATTCAGAAACCGGTATTGCATTGTCTTCGTCTGATGGCAGCCTTGATACTGATATGGATGATTCTTCGGACATTTAAATATGAGATCGTTACCGATTTGACGGTAGCGCGTTATCTGTGGTATCTGTATTACCTTCCAATGCTGTTTATTCCGCTCCTTGGGGTGTATGTTGCTATGTATATGGGAAAGCCGGAGTCTTACCGGCTGCCTGCGAAGAGTCGGATACTGGCAGTGATTCCTACGCTGTTATTTCTGGCAGTGATTACAAATGACCTGCATCAACGGGTATTTGTCTTCAAAAGCGGGATTCCAGGAGTGCCTGATAACAAGGTATATTCTCATCGCCTGCTATATTTTGCGTGTCTTGGATGGATGGTTGTTTGCATGTTGTTTACCATCATTCATTTATTACGACAAAGTCGCATTCCAGGAATTGGTAGAAGGCGAATGATGCCATTTATCCTAGGCTGTGTCATGTTATTGTACGGATTGCTGTATCTGGTGGATTTCCCAAAGGTACGTTTTATGTTTGGCGATATGAATGTTATGTTTTGTCTGTTGTATGCGGCGATTTATGAAAGCTGTATCCATTGCAGGATGATACAGTCCAATACAGGGTATGTCGGGCTGTTTGAGGCAACAACCCTGGTGTCCTGTATTGTGGACCGGAATGGACAGGTGCTACTTCGGTCTAAGGCGGCAGGAGAGGACATGGTCTGTCCACAGGAGGGACAAACGATGATAAGCCCGGATGGCATGCGTATTTCTTCAGCACCGATCAAGGTCGGTTATACGGTCTGGGGGGATAATGTCCGTCAGTTGATGGAACTTCGCACCAAATTGAATGAAAATAAAGTCAAAATGGAAACCAACAAAAAGAAATTGCAGAATGCCTATCTTATACAGAAAGAGTTGTACGAGCTGGCTGAGAAGAACCGGATTTATGACGAACTGGAGGCAAAGCATGGAAAGCAGACAGACCGGATATGTGAACTGCTGGAGTTATGTAAGGGAGCTGCGTCAGATGAAATCCATACTTATATGAAAGAGATCATGTTGATTGGTACTTATATTAAGCGCAGCGCGAATCTGTATTTTCTGGGTCAGGAATATGAATTCCTGCCACAGCAGGAAATCAGGCTGACTTTTGACGAGGCAGTACGTGCACTGAATGTCTGTGGAATGGAATGTGGTGTCGCATATCAGATGACAAGACCAATGCGGACATCCGAGGTTACACGTCTGTTAGAATTGTTAAAAATTGTAGTGGGAATGACAAGAGGCGGATTATACTCTCTTTTTCTCTCTCTTGCGGACAGTGAGATGAATCTGTCGGTGGAATGTGTGGCGGATTTGTCAGAGGTGGCTTCTTCCAATGTGACTGTTTGTATGGAGGAGGGGTTGTGGCTCATTCGTACACAGATAGCAGGAGGTGGGGAAGATGCGTAAATGGAAACAGTTGGGTTTCAATGTAATTAAGGACAGTTTCGATCAGCTTCCAACAGCAGTATGTTTTTTTGACCCTCTTGGGCGGATTGTACTTTGCAATCGACAGATGTATCGGCTGAGTCAGCATTTGTTTCAGAGTGATATGCAGTATCTGGGTGAAGTAGAGGCGGCACTGGCTTCCCCGCCAGATGGTGTGAAAAAGCTTTCGGATATGGAACATACCTACCGGTTTCCAGATAAGACGGTGTGGCAGTTCGAACGGACAATGGTGACGGATCAGTCAGGGGAAACCTATATACAGCTTACTGCTGCAGAAGTGACAGAATTGCACCGGGTATTGGTACAGCTTGCGGATGATAACCGTAAGTTAGATGAAGATGCAAAAGAACTGCGTGAGCTTTCGAAAAATGTTGAGGCTGTAGCGAAGGAAAAGGAGAGACTCGACGCAAAATCTGCCATGCATGACAGTTTGGCTGCGTGTATTACTGTGACAAAGCAGTATCTTGCCGGAGAACTTACCGGAATTCATGCAGATTTGGTGTTGCAGGAATGGGAAAAAAGTATAGCCTTTCGGGAGATGGCACTTTTATCTGCAAAGGAAAAGGTATTTCACGATGCAGAGCGCAGTGGTGTGACAGTACAGATGAAAGGAGAAGAGCCAAAGGGCAGTGCAGCAGATTTGATGTATGCGGCAATGCAGGTATGCCTGAATAATGCGGTACAATATGCACAGGCAACGGAGCTTTCTATAAATGTTTGGGAAAATGCAGGTAGCTATACGGTGATGATCGGTAATGATGGGAAGTCGCCTGAGAAGGTCATAATAGAAGGCGGAGGTCTTACCAATCTGCGTCACCGGATCGAGACTGCGGGAGGTACGATGATCGTGCAGAGTTTACCGGACTTTTCTTTGGTGATAGATATACCAAAGAAGTAACATCCGAGAAAGGGGGCTAAATGGCTGTGAAAAAGATACTAATTGTTGAGGATCAGGCACTTGTCCGTATGTATCTGTGTTCTTGCGTGGAAAAAAGCAAGGAATGCGAAGTGGCGGGGACGTTGACGCGTGCCGATGCAGCGCTCCAAAGATGTGGGGAGGGACATATCGACCTTATCTTGATGGATATCTGTACGGAAAATGACTCCGATGGTCTGACAGCAGCAGAATCAATCAAGAAGTTCTACCCTCGGATTAAAATTGTGATCGTCACCTCAATGTTAGAAGGACGCTTCTTAGACCGGGCAAGAAGAATAGGAGCGGACAGTTTCTGGTACAAGGATTCTCCTTCCAGTGATTTGATTGGCGTGATCGAAGGTACCCTTCAGGGCAAGCAGTTTTGGCCAGACAGTGTGCCAACGGTACAGCTTGGAAATGTGCTTTCTTGTAATTTGTCGGATCAAGAGATGGAAACCCTGCGTTTGTTGTGTGAGGGCAAGACGAATGCAGAGATCGCAGCCAGTCTTCATGTGGCAGAATCATCAGTGCGGACGTATATTAACCGTATGCTGGAGAAGACCGGATATCCGAACCGCAATCGTCTGATGGTGGCAGCAGTCAGTAAGCGTCTGGTTGTGCCTGGTAATCAGTTTGATACAAAAAAATGAAGTAAACTACATATAATGACAAAAAGACATTAACATAGGTTAGTGTCTTTTTTTGACGATTCAGAACATTTGCTACAGGGTAGTGCCTTGTCTAGAATGTGAAAATGTTGGAAAATTCTGCCAATACTAGGTGGATTAATAAATTTGTCCACACTTTTGAGGACAGACAAAATCGTAATTGTTCGCTAAAATAATACCAAGAAATAAGATGTCACACACACATCGGATATATCGCTAAAGAAAGGGGATGGTTCGATGCGAAAAATAGTGGTAGATATGCAGAATTTTCTGTTTGCCGACTCCGTAGCGACTGCCTTCAGAAGTTCGGACTATGATATTGATGTGATCCGTACAGAGTCTCCAAAAGATACCTTGGAATTATGTCAAGTGTACAAACCGTATGTGCTTATGATGGAAGTAACCAGTTATACTCCTTGGAAACTCAGTGAGAGGCTGAAGCTCCGGGATAAGGTAAAGGCAGTGTGTCCCGGTTGTAAAATTGCCCTTATCGTAGATTCTAATACTGAAAAACAGGCAGCAAAGGACATTCGGGATGCAAAGAAAAATGGCCTTATCGACCAGTTTTTCTACGGATCGATGACTGCCGAATATCTGATGGATCAGATTTATGCGATGTAAGAAGGCCGATTCATTTGAGGCAAGGAAAACGTATTTACAAGGAGAAAGAGGATATGAAACAGTTCCCGTTACGATTAGGTGTGATGTTACTGCTTGTCAGTTTCGTGTGTGGATGTGGACTGAAAACAGGGAAAACGAATTCAGATCCAGATGGCAGCAAGCATCAGAATGGTCAGCTTGTTACGATACCAGGTGATAATAAAATAGCAGATGACGATAAGGCAGAAGCGGAAGCATCGGAACTTTCGATATTGCAAAAGCAGATTGGGCAGAACAGTTGTGGAGCGGGAGTGGCTCTCCTGGGATATGTAGACAGTGAACTGAGTATGACAGATTTATCCATTTATCTGGAGGCAAATGCATTCATAGAGACCTATCCATTCTTGTCCGATGCGGCTTATTTTATGACAGAGGGTCAGGAACTGTATGCAATCGTACCGCCGAATGATAAGGGAAGGATTACGATATATGCTTCTGAAATAACAGAAGAAGGGGAATACATAGATGAGAAAAGCACCCCGTTGTTTCAAGGAAAGCCGGGAGAAGTTCTTGTACTACGCTGTAACTTCAGCGAGATTTATTCCAATGTACTGATTTCTGTTACGGATGGTGGTAGCGCTATGGAATTCCGCCCGTCGATTTCTTTGAAAGATGGGCATTTGACAGAGCTGGAAGGTGTTTATGATTTTACCGAATATGAGGATTTCTCAGATGGTCAATCGATAGAGATTGCGTTAGAAATCCTGCAGGAGATCGATGAGGTCAGGCAAGGACTGGAACAAGGCATGAGCCTTATGTATATAGGTGATACAGACGAGATCGATGGAGGATGTTGTATGCTGTTCGCACTGGGAACTGATAGTGACGAGCAGTTTGTACAGGAACAGCTTTATGGTGTCTGTGATAATCGGGTTTACGCTTATGATGTCATGGGGGATGCATGGAATATCATATATTAAAGTATTATTTTTTGTGATCTGCCGGTAGAAACCGGACAACATAGAGAGGATCATTTTTTAGGAAAGGAGCAATTATTATGGGACTTATTAAAGCAGGTATGGGTGCTGTCAGTGGCACTCTCGCTGATCAATGGAAAGAGTTTTTTTACTGTGAATCTATGCCAAAGGAGGTACTTGTTACTAAAGGGCAGAAACGTGTTACGGGACGTTCTTCAACCACAAAAGGGAATGACAATATTATTTCAAACGGTTCAGGTATTGCCGTAGCAGATGGACAGTGTATGATCATCGTGGAACAGGGGAAGGTCGTAGAAGTCTGCGCTGAGCCAGGTGAATTCACTTACGATACATCAAGTGAACCATCTATTTTTGCGGGAAATCTTGGCGAAAGTATCAAAGAGACATTCAAGACTGTAGGAAAACGTTTTACTTATGGTGGAGATACCGGAAAAGACCAGAGAGTTTACTATTTCAATACAAAGGAAATTCTGGAGAACCGTTTTGGTACACCGAATCCGGTTCCATTCCGCGTAGTAGATTCGAAGATTGGACTTGATATTGACGTATCTATTCGTTGTTCTGGTGTATATTCTTACAAAATTGCCGATCCGCTGTTATTCTACTCCAATGTTTGCGGAAACGTAGAACAGGAATATTCACGTGAGGAATTAGACGCGACTCTTAAAACAGAGTTTATCTCCGCTTTGCAGCCTGCATTTGGACATTTGTCTGAATTGGAACTTCGCCCAAACCAGATCGTAACTCATAATACCGATCTTGAAAATGCAATGAATACTGCACTTTCAGAAAAATGGGGCGCACTTCGAGGATTACAGGTTGTAAGTATTGCACTTGGCTCTGTAACTCTTCCGGATGAAGATGCAGAACTCATTAAACAGGCACAGCGTACAGCAATTATGCGTGATCCTACTATGGCGGCAGCAACATTGGTTGGTGCACAGGCAGATGCAATGAAGACAGCAGCAGGCAATCAGGCTGGTGCTATGACTGGCTTCATGGGCATGGGTATGGCAATGAATCAAGGTGGCGGTATGAACGCACAGAATTTATTTGCTATGGGACAGCAACAGCAGGAGCAGCAGGCACAGCAAATGGCAGCGCAGCAGGCAGCACAGCAGCAGATGGCAGCGCAGCAGGCGGCTCAGGCAGCCCCGGCAGCAGATGGATGGAAATGTACTTGCGGTGCAGTGGTAAATGGAAACTTCTGTCCGAATTGTGGATCAAAGAAGCCAGAACCTCAGCCGGCGCCAGGTGCATGGAAGTGTAAATGTGGTGCTACAGCGACCGGAAAGTTCTGTCCAGAATGTGGATCACCGAAACCAGTAGAGGAAGATGGATGGACCTGTTCTTGTGGTACTGTAAATAAGGGTAAGTTCTGTCAGAATTGCGGTTCCAAGAAACCGGAAGGTGCACCGCTTTACCGTTGTGATAAATGTGGATGGGAACCAGAAGACCCGACACATCCACCGAAATTCTGTCCAGAATGTGGAGACATCTTTGACGAAAACGACAGACAGTAATTCGAGAGAGAGGAGGGAATGTTATGTATAGACTACCATCAGAAAGAGAGGAGCATAAGGCCACAATCGGTGCTTTGATTTTAAGTATTATCATTATTATTGCCGGAATCGGTGGCATGATATATACGAAGAAAGTAAGCTGGGAGTATAAGAATTCCACCGATGTCCGAACAATTGATGCACTCGTTTACAATTGTGCTCAAACGCATGAAAAAGACGATAACGGAGAACGAAAAGAAGAATATAATGTAAGCTTTACTTATGAAATCGATGGAACAACATATGATGATTTTGAATTTCGCAATAAAGAAATAAGGAGAGGAGATACTGTACTGATCACCGTTTACCGGAACTCAAAAGGAAAATATAAACTGGAACCGGGACCAACTCCGATTTACTTCCTTGCATTTGCTGCAATGATTCCGCTAGGTCTCATTGGTTTTGTCGCACAAAGTAAAGATCTTATCAAGTATCACCGGGAAGAAAAAGAGGGGAGAAGATTGTAAGTATTGGAAGGGAGAAGGGAAATGATGAAAAAACGTCAGATACAAGCAGTTTAACACTAGCAAATCAAGAAAATGATACGTCGATTGATATTGTATTGTTCCATGAGAATTCGAAAAGTTCTACAGTGGTACGTGAAGCTGAGGACTACGGAGAAGATCACAGTGGTTTCGAACATATCACGATTGGGGATTACAAAGGCTCTAAGGTATTTAGAAGCTGGGGAAAAGCGGATTCCATTCGTGAGTGTGAGATCCGATTAGTGCTTACGGAACCATCTGATAAAAATATGGTTTATGCAGTGAAAGTAAATTTCACAAAAGGTCTCGAGTGTGAAGATTTAGATGTGAAGGAATTTGTTGACAGTGAGGATTTTATGCATTTTCTGAGTTCTTTTAAGGTAACGTTAGAGGATTCCGAGGAAGAAACAAAGTAGTAAAAGAAAAGATATGAGAAAATGGGTGCGAACATGCAATATGGATTGTTATTGCTTGCTTACTCGGGCATCATGTTCCTGTGTCTGACCTTGTGCCTTTACCTGATTAAAGACACGGATATTTCTCTTACCATAGGTGTAATTGCTACACTGCTTATACTTCTGGGAATTGCGGAAATTTTCCAATCCAAGAAAGAAAAGCAGGAAAAGCTGTCAAAGGAAATCGTCAGATACTCGGAAAATTATCTGAGATCCTGCATCAATGATGCACTTTATAAAGATGTAAACAAGCCGGCTCTGATGGATTATGGAATCGGATCGATCATACTTAAAAATGTTGTAAATACAGACAAAACAACAGAAATCACCGCTACGGCATATGGAAGTGAAACCTACCTGCCTGAGAGCGGAAAACCGTATACAAAGAAAACAAAAACGACACTCGTTTTGCAGAGGGCGAGATATCCAGAAAGAAGGAAGACGGACGGAGCATTTTTTAAAGAAAAAGATTGCCCATCCTGTGGAGCCAATTTCATACCAGATGAACACAATTGTTGTTCCTTCTGTGGTTATAGCTTCCAGGTAGACAATGCCAAATGGGTCGTGAAAGCAACAGGAGAATCATAAACGAGAAAAGAAGATAACCGGGATTCTGGTATTGGTTGAAAGGAGAATGAATTATGGCAAACAAATGTGCAATCTGCGGAGCAGAAATTAATTTAATCCAGACTCAGAAACTGGCAGATGGAAATTGCATTTGCCGAAAAAATTGTAGAAGTAAGGGTATGAAAGCATTTGACTATGTGCATGCAAATCTTCCAAGTGTTCAGTCACATTTGGAACAGGTAGAACGTGGAACAAAGCTTTGGGAGTACTTCTTTGAACCTCGTCTGAAAACAAAGAATAAGGC
>ENA-OUQF01001615-OUQF01001615.1-human-gut-metagenome-genome-assembly--contig:-NODE-1615-length-13096-cov-3.420597_pt1 | contig 13096 bp, 16 predicted proteins | sample MGYA00237947_ERZ548826 | MGnify/ENA primary metagenome ERZ548826 (study PRJEB26490, sample SAMN05194701) | human gut metagenome | biome: terrestrial biome; feature: human-associated habitat; material... | reverse complement strand
GAACATATCCACCACCTTGACCTTGTTGCCCACGTAATACCCTTTATATTTGGGGTTGGAGATCATGCCGGACATGGTGGTGTGGGCGATTTTCTTGCCGTTGAGGTTGCGGTAGCCCTTCTCCCAAAAGAGGGTTTCGATCTGCTTCATGCTGTACTGATTGGTGGCGTACAGCTCGAACAGCTCCCGCACCATGGGTGCCTGTCCCTCGTCAATGACCAGCCTGCGGTCTTCCTTGCGATAGCCGAAAATACGGCTGTTTCCCAGCACCACGTTATTCTTGATGGCCTGTTGGTGGCCAAATTTTACTCGGCTGCTAAGCTTGCGCAGCTCGTCCTGGGCAATGGAAGACATGATGGACAGCCGCAGCTCGGAGTCCTCGTCAAAGGTGTTGATGTTGTCATTCTGGAAAAAGACGCCTACACCGCAGCTTAGCAGTTGTCGGGTGTATTGAATCGAATCCAGCGTATTTCTGGCAAAACGGGAGATCTCCTTGGTAATGATCAGATCAAATTTGTCCTCCGCTGCATCCTCGACCATGCGGTTGAAGTTCTCACGGTGCTTGGTAGAGATGCCGGACAAGCCCTCGTCAATATAACCGGGTACAAATGTCCACGCGGTATTCCGGCGGATGAAGTCCTCGTAGTATTGGATCTGATTACCCAGCGAGTTCAGCTGCTCGTCAGACTCGGAGGACACGCGGGCGTAGTACGTCACCCGCAGGGGAATGTCATATATGCTCTTTGTCCGCAGCTGTTGGCGGATGTCGTGAATGTCCATGGTATGCCTCCGAACAAGTTCGTTGTATCATGTTCTTTATTGTAACAAATCGCAAAGTAGAAAACAACCACAAAAGAGAAACTACGCTTGAAAAATTTGCGGTATCATGTTATTGTGTTTTGTAAAATTTAAAAATAGAATGTATAATAAAATATTCTTGGCATTCCGCCTTCCCTCTTTCCGACCTTTTCTATGTTGAAGAGACATGTCATTCTTTTTTGAATGGGCAAGGAACAGAATTAGAAACACCTATAAGGAGGGTAGCTCTGTGAAAAGAAAGCAGAACAGCGCAGAGAAAGTTAAAAGAAAACTGACGGTTTGGCAGTATCAGTATGATAACGGCGAAGCCGGAGTGCTGCATGAGCGCAAAGGTGTGTGGAGGGGCGAAAAGAGAATATGGTCGGACATTGCATATTTCCCGAACGAGAATGAGGCGCAGAAGCATGTAAAGGATCTATGCAGAAGGAATGGAATATCGGAAGAAAAGTGCATGTGGGATAGTCGAACCTATCCGGATCAACGGCAAGATATTGGCACGAGCGTGGCAGTCTGATGGCTGGGACGCTGCGGGGGTACAGGGGCTGATCCGAGATTTTCTGCTGTGGATGACGGCTGATCTATTCGGTGAGGATAGGAAAGGCGTTTGTTCAAAAGAAATGGCGTTAAAAGATGCATGTGACCGGGCAAATCAAAGGATCAGTGAGAACAATCAAAAGCGCGGGACTCCCAAACATAAAGGACTGCAGCGTCTTTGGCTGGAGACACGGATGATGATGCTGCGGGAGCTTGAGTCCTACCTGTTTGACCTGGGATTTTGGACGAGGGAAGAAGGACGGAATACCTTAAACGGATGGTTACACGCACTGCTGTCCGCAGTGTACTCACCACCCATAGATAACCTTCCGGTGGACGATCCGAAGCACCTTCTAAACTATGAGGCCGATAGCCAGGAACTGTTCCAAAACCTGCTGACCACGATGGTTACGCCGGAAAATTGTAAGCACTTTATGGCTGTTCCGGTCAAAGGAGAATTCCCAATGAAAAAAGCGGATGGCACTGACATTTGGGGCTATGTTCGGGGATTTCAAGTAACGGGAAAGGACGGGCATCGTTATCGTGTGCCGACACTGCAAATACGCGAGGACGTGCTGACTGAGGTTGCGGCGACGCTTATGCCAATTGAATGTGACTGGCTCACGGTCGTCAAGACGGTGAGGGAACAGCAACCAGACTATTTGGTGGGCAAGAGCAGAAATGTTCGCCTGCCAGTCGATGGGGAAAGCAGACTCTGCGCAATGCTGGTGCTATCAGTTGACAAGCTGTCATGGCTGTCAAAGGCCGCACAGAATATACTGCTGGAGCTGACCATGTTAATAGCGCCACAAAAGTGAATAAAAAATGACCCCTACGGAAAAGATTGCCATGGGGGTCATTTCTTTTTTGAAGAATGGAAAAACAAAAATATACACATCGAATTGCGAGGTGATGTGGAGTACATACAAATGAGGAGGCCGGACAATGACAGACCGGACACAGACACGAGACAATGCCTACCGGTGGGGAATGCTGATGTGGTTCAATCAGCTGCTGCTGGATCAAGGGACGATAACCGAGGCAGAATTTAGGCTGATGCGGCTGAAAATCGAAGATAGCGCGAAGCAGGTAAAAGACCGACGGTGCTGAGAGGCAAAGGACTCAATAAGCACCGTCTTTTTTGCTCCGAAGCCTATTGTTAAAGAGAAAATTTATCAAATAAAGCGCGATAAAGCGCCATATACGCTGGGTTGAGAGTAGATAAGGAGTAAAGTTTTAGGAGGTACGACTGATGAAGAAGAACGCAGGGACATTCCGGATAGAACCGGACGGGTTTTCGATCCACACTTTTGAGTTGAGCAAGAAGGTTACGAATAATGATTACAAACGAATGCGAGACCGACTGTATTGCCAACGCCCTAAGGGAGAGATATATCAAGACAGGGCTTGGCAGGGGGAAGGAGAACGTCATCGATGCCGCTGGTTTCAACGAAATGGGTTAAGGATTAGTTTGGAGAAAGATGTGCATGGTCAAATCTCGACATGCTATCTGCGCATTGCGGTGAATCCGCGAAAGCTGATCGACCCGAACTCCTCATACCTGGGCATCCTTCCACCGACTGAGGAGAGCGTACAAGATGTTTCTAAGATGTTCTTTGCGGTACTGAAAGACTCAGGGTTGCCATGTGTGCTGGATGCCCATCAACTTTCCCGGGTAGACCTGTGCGTGAACATCCGATGTGACTCTACGGCACTGTTCAAAGAATTGCTGCGTGTCACACGAAAGCTGCCGACACCGCCGAAGTATGAGAGAGCCATCTTTAAGAGCGCGGACAGAAAGGCAGCCAGCAAGTATAACAGACACCACATCACCTTAAAACACAAGTCGCGTGAACTGGTGATCTACGACAAAACCTACCAAATTATAGAAAACGGGTTGCTGCTGGACGAAGAAAAACTACCTAAAGGGGTATTGAGATTTGAGGTACATGAGCTGAGGGAGAGGGTATCGAAGATGGAGAAAAAATTGGGTACAAGTAGTGTGACGAGCCTGCTGTGTCATTATATCAAACAAAGCGAAAGGATCATCACAGGGTGCTTTAGGCGGGCGTATCCAGACGAAAAATTTATGCCGCCTGACGGCCTTGAACGTCTGGTCTGTGCGGAGGCAGATAAGAGCTTGCAGGAAGGTATGCTGCGGTTGGTTGAGCTGATGGTGCGGTTAAAAACATTGGAGAAAGGAGTCCGAAAAATTGAAAACGAGGGCTACGGTGCAGCGGCAATCTTATCGCAATTTGCGAAGCTCGGTGTCAGCCCAATCCCACTACGGAAGAAATTCTGCGCGAGATCCATGCCGGGGGTAGCTACGCTCCTGCGACGAATAGCACATTGGGACGTGCAGGTGTGGCAGCAACAGGGCGCAATTTAGCTAATTTTAAAAAGAATTGGCTAACAATAATATAATCAGGCGTGAGCTGTGATGGGGCGAATTGATGCCTAAGCACAAAATTTATTTCACGCCAAAAGGAGGAACTGCCATGGTGCCATATGTCAATTACAATGAATTGGATGAGTTTTACACATTAAAAGGAGTTTGTGATCTGCTGAAAATGGATAAGGAAACCTTGAAGCAGAGTTGCAAAAGATACGACATCAACCCACAGCGCAATGAAATCGGCGACTGGGGCTTGAGCCGCTACGATCTGCGCCGTCTGCACAATTTTTTATACAAGGAGGGCAGATCTGGTACCAATGGAAAGGATGACGATCCGTGGGCATGATTGAGCTGCTGACCGTCGCCGAGACCGCAGCGCTGCTAAAAACCACACGGCAGCAGGTACGAAAAATGATCGCTCAGCAGCTGATTCCGGCGATGAAGGTGGGAAGGGAGTGGAGGGTGAGCAAACAGTATCTCGAAGAATTTTTAAATAATAGCATGGGATAAATGCGGATGAAAAGAGGCCGCGTTTGCGGCCCCTTTTCGTCTTGCGTGTTTTACAACTTGTATCCCCTTTGGCGGTAGGCTTCAATTAGAGCGGCGGCTTGTTCGTTTTCTTTACTTTTGCTGGTATTGCTTCGCTCTGCAAAAGTACTGATAACGCCTAAAACCGCAAGTGCTAAGCTCACAATCAACGGCCAGCGCACAGAGAAAAAGTAATTGCAGAGCGCTCCAATCACAACAAGTGATATTGCTCCAGTAATGGTACTCTTAGGAGAACTCTTTGCTTCCTCGTATGCCTGAGCTTTTTCAAGCGCTTCCGATAATCGCTGACGCATAGCTACATCCAACGCTTCTAACAGATTCGCCTTTTCATGATCTGTAATATCCATTGCTAAGATTTTACTGCGCAGTCCGAGAAAGTCCTCTTCACATCCGCATAGTTGAAACATATCCTGAATCTGCTTGTCAGGAGCGACAGTCTTAGCGCGCACATGCGAAGCCCTCTGCTGCTGTGGTATAGGTGGTGTACCCCCTAACTCTTGCAAGATATGTATGCTCTGCTGTACATTGATTTGCTGACCGCACTTTGCGCAGAAGCCGGTATCCTTTTCGTCATTGACAGGGATTACTTCACCGCATGATGGACACTTCCCAAAAGTCTTTGCCATTTGATTTTCTCCCTTCATTTTAAGTCTATAATAATCTGTGGTGATTTATAGTTCAGCACCGCAATCCATGCAGAATTTTGAGCCAGCTTCATTTTTTGCGCCGCAGTTGAAGCAGAAGACCGTATCTGAGGAAGATGGGATTTCAGATGGTGTACTATATTCTTCCGAGAATTCAACGCCGCTCTCTAACTGATCTTCCGAGATACCAGTATAGCGCAGAACCGCATCTGTCAACGTTTCATTGCCTGTGACGGAAGCGTACGTTAAAAAACCGCAATAGGAGGCAAGAATTTTTATGACATCCAGCACGACCCACGCCTCTACTCCTTGTGGAATCTTTACAGCCACGTCTCCATTGAGCTGAATATAGTTTTCACCATTGAGGCATATGGTCTCAATTTGGCTAAGAGTTTCGCAAAGCAACTGACCTTGGGTCTGAGCCGGATAGCTTCCGCAATAATACAAGTGATTATCTGTAAGCAAAATCCCATCAGCATTGCTACATTGAGGCTCCGCCATAAAGCAAAGCACCTCTTCAGTTTCGCTACCACTTGCAAAGGTGCTGCGCAGAGTTTGAATTTGACGGTTGTAGGACGAACGATTTTCAGCAGTAAGCGTTGCGAAGGATGAATTAAACTTATTGCGATATACCGAGGAGACACACGCTACCGCATCTTCAAGAGAATATCCAAGACAATCATGATATTGCGAGAATACGTCCGACTCAGATAGGTGCTTAGCACAATTCTGGAAGATTTGCTCAAATTGCCTCTTCCTCGTATACATATTGATACCATACTTGGCAGCTGCGGCGAAAATATCCGCCTCTCATTCCGGAAGGAATCGCGCTGCAGTATCATACAAGGATAGGTTCAGCGGATATGTCCACAGCATCCGAATAGTAGCTTGCTCCAATTGATTTGCTGGCACTTGCCCACGCTCTATTGCGCGTTGAATATTCTCTGCTTGCCGCAGATTATCGGAGGAATACCAAGGTATCTGCCCAATACCAAGTTGATTCCAAAACGCAATAAAACCAGCTAACATATTCTCGCAATCTACCCATAGAGAATTTCGAAGAGCCTGACGCATTTCTTTGTCTCTAAACAGTGTTCTCTTGTTGCGACTGGCCTCTGCTGCACTAGCGGCATTACCAACTGCATTCGCAATACCGTGAAATATCCCTGTAGTCATATTGATGGCGCCCGCAGCAGCCATACCCTTTACCGCTCCAGAAAAGCCAAATCCGCCACCCACCACTCGGCCACGGCCATCTTTGCGGGCACTCCGATAAGCCCGCTCGTCAGCTTCCTTTCCGTCAATCTCATCTCGCATATTGATGACAGCTGCCATTACTTGTTGCCACGCCGGACTACTATTGCGAGTATAGGCAGACAAGTCATCTTCGTCGTATTGATATATATGCCGCTCGTTAAGAAACTCACAAAATTGTTGATCCAATTCATCGAAAAGCGCCTCAATGTCATCACCTGCGTCTCTGATGAACGTATCTATATCACCATAGGATGAATCCATTTCATCAAAAAGTGCATCTATAATCTCCGAAGATGTCTGATTCGTTTTGCTATAGACCTTAGCCACAAAAGAACTTTCAACAAGTCCCGGTTGCTGCTCAAATATAGGATTACTCATAACCTCGCCCCCATATGCGCTTAATACAATGTCACAGCCGAAATTAACACTGAAAGACAGCAAAAACTATCTGAAAGATATAATACTGTATTTTAAAGCTCATGCCAATTATTTCGCATTTCCGATACGATACTGTCGGGAGTTGATGATTATGAAGGAACAGTACGCTGACAAATATTTGCAGTTGGGCTTGAAGATCGCCTATTATCGCAAGCTGCGTGGGCTGACACAGGAGCAGTTAGCGGAGGAGCTGGGCCGCAGTCCGGCGTTTATCGGCCACGTGGAAGCCCCCAATATCAATAAAGCGGTCTCGCTGGACACACTGTTCGGCATCGCAGAAGTGCTGGATGTGCCAGCATATAAGTTTCTGCTGTTCGACGAGTAATGCGGTATTGCCCCCGTTTTGTTGATTTTGTTGTAAATAACAAAGGCCCCGGGAGATCCCGGAGGCCTTTTGTTATAAAAGGTTACGCAGAATTTGCGCCTGCTGCCGCGCCTTTATCTGAAGTGCTTTTTATACAGTGTGTAGCTGTAGTCTACGGAGCTGGGACATAATGCCACGCCGTGGCGGATGACAGTCCCGTCATTCAGGCACAATACGTCGGACACCTGCAGCAGGGCCACGCCCTTCTCACATTGCAGCAGCTCCGCCGCGTGACGGTCAGCCTGGGCAACAGACATGGAATAGTTTACATGGCTAACCTGCAGGCCGTAGATATCCTCCACGATCTCGTGGATCAGATGATCCCGCAGGAGGAGTATATCGAGCCCAGGAAGGAGCGAAGCGCGAAGATGTACACATTGCAGCATGTAGGGCTTATCATCCTTTGTCCGCAGCATCTCGATATAATACAGATATTCCCCAATAGGACAGCCAAAAACCTTTGCATCCGCAGCAGAGGCCTCGACCCGGTCGAATACCAGGACGCGGAAATCCCCGTCCCGACTGCGCGCATCCCCGCCGTCGGTATAAAAGGAGCTGTCCTGAGATATGCGGACGGCAGGCTTTGCCACGTATAGCCCCCTATAGGGGAGCTTCTCCAAAACCCCATCCTGTACGAGCTTGTCGATGGCCTTTCGGATGGTCACACGGCTGACACCGTAGTGCTCCATGAACCAGCTCTCCTGCGGCAGTCTCCCGTCGCCGGAGGTAGCCAGTGTGCCGGTATTTTTCTTAATATCCTCTGCGATACGCAGGTAGAGCGGCAGAGTGTTCCGACTATTCATATTCTTCCCCAATTCATTGTATTGATTACATCATATAACATCGACGCAGAAATGTCAATAAAGCGGAATTCATATTTGTATTCGAAGTGTATTATATTATTATTATATTTTTTTCACAAAGTTATTGACTTTTTGCGTGCAGCTTGTATAATCAAGATAACGCCGGGCGAGTAAACACAAAACAGGAGACAGAAATGGCAATACAGTTATCCGATATGATGAAGGGCACATTGAATTGTGCAAGGAATGTGTGTCCCATCAAGCAGGGCGAGTCCGTTCTGCTGGTGGCGGATACAACGACGGACCCGCTGATCATCGAGGCATACCGCATCGCGTATATGTCCGAGGGCGGCGTGGTAAGCGTTATCACGATCCCGGCGAACGGCGCCGGAAGCACCCCCTCTGAGATCACGCTCAACACGCTGGTAGGCCTGATCCCCAGCGTCGTAGTCGGCGCCATTAAGGAGGCGGATCTGTGCATCAACCTAAGCGGCTATGCGGATATGCACGGCATCTACGGCACCGGCCACTCCAAATATGGGCTGAGTCCGCTGGACTTTTGGGAGAAGTATCACACCAGAATGCTCAGCGTGGTCATCTCCAACAAGGAAGCGTTGGCCAGCGACTGGGCTACGTATCCGCAGCCGCTGTTCCAGTACCTCAATTACAAGGCCCACGAGCATCTGTTCCAGGCCGTCGGCGGTGATTTTGACCACGCCAAGGTTCATGTCACCGATCCGCAGGGAACGGATATCTCATTCGAGGGCTTCAAGATGTGCACCCGCGGGGACATCAAGGATGTCAACGGCACGTCTCCCATCAACACATTCGGAACCGAGCAGGTGGGCTTCATCCCCTATGAGCCGAAGCCTGACGGTGCAAATGCAAACGGCGTGATCGTTTCCACCTCTATCCATCCCGGCGCTGTGCCCAAGATGACCGCCTACGTAGAAAACGGCCGCGTGGTACGCCTGGAGGGCGGCGGCGAGGTCTCCGGCGCGTGGATGCGCGACTTTGAGCGCGGCAAGAACGCCAGCGCAGAGGGCCGGGAGACCACATTTGGCGTGGCGCCTGGGCCCGGCATCAACTGGCTGGAGGAAGTGATGTACGGTGTGCATCCGAGGTCCTTCCGCCTGGGTCATTCCTATCGCTATCAGGGCTCGGAGGCATTCCAGGCCTGGGTCGGCGGCACGAGAAGATCCGGCGTCCTGCACTTCGGCTTCGGCGGTGGAAAGGACGAGTGGTACCGGCATCGCGATATGGAGGTATTTTTCCCGACCCTTACGGTCAATGGCGTAAACCTGATCGAAAACGGACGTCTTGCTATCCTGGATTTCCCCGAGGTCATCGCAGAGGCCGAGAAATACGGCGACCCGGAGGTTCTTCTGCGTGAAAAGTGGATTCCGGAGCTGCCGCCGAATGATTGATCGCGGCAGAGCACGACTGTAAAAGCAAAATGGAGGTATGAGAGATATGAAAAAACTGTTGTCTGCAATTCTGTGCATTGCCATGACGGCAACGCTGGTGGCCTGCGGCAGCCAAACATCCCCTGACGCATCCGGCGACACAGCCTCGGAAACCAAGATCGTCCTGAAGGTCGCGGCCCAGGGCGCCGACAATTCTCACGAAATCGAAACGCTCAACAATTTCGCAGCCCTGGCCAGCGAGTACAGCAACGGCACCGTGGAGGTACAGGTATTCTCCAATGGCTCCCTCGGCAGCCTGACGGACATGATCGAGGGCGTAACGCTGGGCACGATCGAAATGTGCTTTGCCGGAATCGGCAATCTGCAGCAGATCTGTCCCGATTTCGCCGCGTATGACCAGTGGATGTATGGCGACGCGGAGGACATCATCGCCGTATATAACAGCGAGATCGGGCAGAGCCTCAATCAGAAGCTGCTTGATACCGCTGCCACCAGACTCCTCAGCTATTGCAACTGCACCAGCGGCCGTATGTACCTTTGGAGCAGCACGCCGCTGAAGACCATGGATGACTACAAGAACCTGACCCTGCGCGTCCCCGGCAACAAGTCTATTGCAACGGCGCTGGCCGCCATCGGCAAGACGGCACAGGTCGGCTTCGGTGATATGTATACCGCCGCACAGACCGGCATGATCGACGTGGGCAGCGCGGATATCGCCACCATGATCTCCGCCGGCTACGACGAGGTGTTCCCCTACTGCAATGAGATCACTCCCAACTATATGCCCCTCGCCCTGGTCGTTTCCGAGTCCGTCTATCAGAGCATGAGCGAGGACCAGCAGCAGGCGCTCACAAAGGCGGCTGTGGAGGCGTGTACCTATTGGGATACGCATCAGGATGAGCTCAAGGCAGAGGCCATGGAGATGCTGGAGGACTCCAAGTCCCAGCTCGTGGAGATGGAGCCTGCCGAGCTGGAAAAGATGAACGACCTCATCCACAATGCCATTGCCGACTATCTATCCACCTCGGTCGATCCCAATACCATTGCGCAGATCCGTGAGATCGTCGGGAAGTAAGCGATCCTATGAAAAACGCACTGAAGATATTCTTTAAGGTCATCGACATTGTCTCCAGCGTCATAAGCGGAGCCTGTGCGGCAGCATTCTTCCTTCTGATCATCTATCAGGTCATTTGCCGCTCGTTCCTGCATATCGATGCCAACTGGACGGATGAGGTCTGCCGGTATATGTTCTTCGTTATGGTCATGGCCGGCGCGATCCTCTGCACCAAGGAAAACGGCCATTTCTCCATCGACGCAGCCTCCACCTTTCTCGGGGAGAAGGCCAAGAAGATCCTGGCCCTTGTGATCGATGTGCTTTCCTGCGCATTCCTGGTGTTTCTTGCCCGCAGCGGCTGGCTGCTTGCTCAAAGAGCTGCGGCCCAGAGCTCCAATATGCTGGACATTCCCATGCGCCTGATCTACAGCGTAATCCCTGTATGCGCAGCCATTATGGTTATTTATGTGGTCCGGAACCTCGTGCTGCACATTGCAGCACTGCGCAGCACGGACACAGACGGAAAGGAGTCCTGACCATGCTGACATTGATGATCATCGTCTTTTTCGGCTGTATGCTGATCGGCGTACCGATGGCATACTCCGCAGGACTTGCTACCATATCCTACGTCCTGACATCCGGGATACCCCTTACCGTTCTGGCGCAGCAGATGTTCGTCTCCGCGGACAACTTCTCCATGATCGCCATCCCGCTTTTCATCCTGGCCGGCGACTTCATGAACAACGGCGGCATCACTAAGGCCATTATGCACTTTGCACGCGCATTGGTAGGGCACATACGCGGAAGCCTTGCCCATGTGACTATCCTTGCCAACATGATGTTCGCGGCCATGTCCGGCTCTGCCAATGCCGCCTGCGCCGTGATGGGCTCCATGATGATCCCGGAAATGAAGGATGAGGGCTACGACGATGGATTTGCCTGCGCCGTTACGGACAGCTCATCGATCCTCGGGCCGATCATCCCTCCCAGCATCATCTTCGTGCTGTATGGCTCTATTACAGGGACCCCGGTGTCCTCCCTGCTGGTGGCCGGTATCGTTCCGGGCGTCCTGATCGGCCTGTTCTTCATGATCGCCGCCTATCTGTTTGCACGGGTACATAAGTACCCCACAAGTGCCCACGTTTCGTGGAAGGAGCGCCTGAGCGCGTTCGTCCACGCGATCCCGGCACTTATGGCACCCCTTATCATTGTCGGCGGCATCCTGTCTGGCATCTTCACCGCGACCGAGGCCGGCGTTGTCCTGTGCCTGTACTGCGGCCTGCTCTCCATCCTCTACAAAGAGATGACCCTGAAGAGCTTCTACAACCTGCTGGCTGACACCATGGAGAGCAGCGCTACCATCCTGTTCCTGATCGCCGCTTCCTCCATCATGTCTTACGTCATGAGCTACTCCGGCATCCCGGCTGCCATCAGCAACGCCCTGATGAGCGTTTCCAGCAACCGTTATGTCATCCTGCTGATCATGAACGTCTTCCTGCTGGTCATGGGCATGTTCCTGGACCTGACTCCTGCCGTTCTGATCTTCACCCCGATCTTCCTGCCCATCACCCGCAGCATCGGCATGAGCGATGTCCAGTTCGGCATCATGCTCATCATGAACCTGGGTATCGGCTCCGTCACTCCTCCCGTCGGCTCCTGTCTGTTCGTTGGCTGCGGCGTCGGCAAGGTCAAGATCGAGGGCGTTACCAAGTACATCGTGCCTCTGTTCGCCGCCATGGTCGTGGCACTGTTCCTGGTCACCTTTATCCCGGCCATCGCTCTGGTCGTGCCTTATCTGTGCGGCCTCGTCCCCAGCCTGGGCTGGACCATGTGAGATTGACTGCTCTGGGTTGAGCAACTGCAAGTTCAACATTGCCACCATTCTGGGCATGGGCCTGTCCGGCTGCTCCAATATGGGCTGCGACATCGGCGGCTTTGCCGGCCCGGCTCCGGAGGCTGAGCTGCTGCTCCGCTGGCTGCAGAACGGCGTGCTCCAGCCCCGCTTCTGCCTGAACTCCGCCAACAACGACAACACCGTCACCCAGCCCTGGATGTATGAGGAGAACCTGCCCTACATCCGCGAGGCTTACAAGCTGCGTTACCGCCTGATGCCCACCCTGTACTCCCTGATGTACGAGAGCAACCAGGACGGTATGCCGGCATGGCGCCCGCTGTTCCTGGAGTTCCCGGACGATCCCAAGTGCTACACCGACAAGAACCTAACCTTTATGTTCGGCAAGAGCATCCTGGTGGCAAACGTGGTGGAAAAGGGTGCAACCACCCGCACCATCTACCTGCCCGCCGGCTGCAAGTGGTACGATATGAGCGACAACCTGCGCGAGTATGAGGGCGGCCAGACCATCGAGATCCCGGTCACTCTGGCAAGCATCCCCATGTTCCTGCGCGGCAGCGCCATCGTGGCCACCAGTGAGGACGTCAAGCACATCCTCCGCGACACCATGCATCAGCTCGACCTGCTGGTCGCCGCCGAGACCGACACCAGCTTTGTGCTGTATGACGACGACGGCCACACCGAGGACTACAAGAACGGTGTCTACGCCAAGACCACCATCGACGTCAAGGCCGGCGACCGCACCGATATCCACTTCTCCACCGAGGGCACCTACGAGTCTCCCGTGGAGCGCATGACCATCAAGCTGGTCAGCAAGAAAAAGGGCGCGTTCTGGGCCAGCGTGGATGGCGAGCAGCTCACCCGGTACATCGTCCGCGATGGCTGGGAGGAAGCAGAGTCCGGCTGGTACTACAACCCTGTCTCTTATACACATCTCCGAGCCCACGACACAGGCAGAAA